>Ga0247741_1000355_pt1 | contig 26906 bp, 28 predicted proteins | sample UWRJL213509R2_FD_180945 | JGI IMG/M metagenome (GOLD analysis project Ga0247741, IMG submission 180945) | Plant litter microbial communities from Arlington Agricultural Research Station in Wisconsin, United States - UWRJ-L213-509R-2 | ecosystem: Environmental > Terrestrial > Plant litter >... | reverse complement strand
GAAAAAGGAAAAATGCTGCGACGCCGACGGTTGTTAGCGCCAATGCAACAAGCAGATTTCTGCAAGACCCCTGCATGGGCGTCCTCTTGAAAATCGAGGCTTGAGCATGGCAGTGAATTTGCCCAGGGTGTCTATGTGCAGGTCCCGCACTTCGTCCATGCGATTATTTACTATCGGTCGAGTTGCGGCCGCCAGCCATATAGCCGCCTATGTTCTTCGAGATCGTGATCGTCGGATCCAATTCGACCCGACGTAGCTTTGAAATCCTTATGATCTGGTCACGCCTTCGGTAGATGTGCTGCCCTCACCAAATTAGCTTTGATGCGTGCGGTCTCCATCCCGAGTTCCATAAATGTCTTGGCATGCTTTGCCAAAGCGACATTGTCGTCCCAGAGATTTCTCCAAATAGCGGTCTTCAGCGACAGGTCCTTGTCCACGATGGTCGTCGAGAACGATTCAAAGGTCACATAGTCCTCCCATCCGATGGCAACGAGAGCATCGAAGATGCCCGCAAAGTCGATGTTCCCAGTTCCCAGATATCCTCTGTGGCTTTCGCCGATGTGGACGTAGCCGATCTTGTCCGCTGCGTTGCGGATGGCCAGCCCGACGTCGGCTTCCTCGATATTCATATGGAAGGTGTCGAGGTGCAGGAAGACATTCGACGCGCCTGTATCCTTGATGTAGGCGAGGCCCTGGGCCGCTGTGTTGAGCATGTTGCTCTCGAAGCGGTTGACGATCTCGAGGTTCAGTGTGACGCCCGCCGCCTTGGCGCGGTCAGCAACCTTCGACAGCGTGGTCACGCTCGTGTCCCAGTCTTTGCGCGAGAGCGCGTGCTCCTGCTTGCCGTGGCCGGAACTAAGGATGCCTGCGAGCTTCGTGCCGCCCAGATCGCGGACCAAGGCTACCGCACGATCGAGAATCGCTTCCCCATTTGCAACAACAGACGGGTCTTGGCTCGATATATCGCCTTCTGTCGGCAAGCCCATGCTCACAGCCACGTCAAGTCCCAGCTCCCGGACACGAGACGCAAGCCACTTCACGTCGACCTGCTCTGGATCTAGGTAGGAGAACTCGACAAGCTTGAAGCCTAGCTCATGCGAACGCGTGAGGGTCCTTTCCAGCTCGTCTTTTGATGAGCCGGCACTCCATACAAACGAGTGAACGCCGATTTTGGACATGGCAATAATTCCTGATGAATCTTGGAAAAACAGCCCGCCGGGCTCGAAAGCTCCGGCGGGCCGCTCGGGAGGAGACCTTAGCGAGCTGCGGTCCAGCCCTTGTAGTCCTTGATGTTGTCTGCCGTGATCAGCTGAGGATCGAGAAGGACGGTATCCTGCGCAGGCTTCTTGCCGTTCAGGACGTCGACTGCCATCTTCAGAGAGTCACCGGCCATCGTGTACGGATCCTGCGAAGCAGAAGCCTTGATCATCGAGCTGCCGCTCGCGAGCGACTTTTCGATATCCGGCGCGCCGTCGACGGCCGTGAAGAAGAATTCGTTTCTGTTCAGCTGTTTTGCGGCGAGTTCGGCACCGATGGCGGTCGGATCGTTGATCGCGAACACCGCATCGATCTTGTCGAAGCGCGTCAGCAGGCCTTGCATAACGGCAAGACCACCATCGCGGGATCCCTGTGCATTCTGGTCGTCAGACAGAATCTTGATATCCGGGCTTTTCGTGAGGACATTCTTGCAACCCTGGACGCGATCGATGATCGACGACGATGCCGGACCATTGATAATTACGACGTCACCTTTGCCCTTGAGCTGGTCGACGATGTATTTGCAGGCTTCTTCACCTGCCTTGATGTTGTTCGTCATCACGGTCACATCGGCACCCGGCGCGGATACGTCGAACGCGGCAACGATGACGCCAGCCGCCTGCGCCTTCTTCACCGCAGGTGCGATCGCCTTGGCGTCTACGGCGTTCAACATGATAATGTCGACGCCAGCCGCAACGAAGCTGTCCATCTGCGAGACCTGCTTGTTGAGGTCATAATCGGCGGAAACCGACGTCACCTGGACGTTTGGGTTGATCTCCTTTGCGCGGTCCTCAATGCCCTTGATCGTGGCGACAAAGAACGGGTTTCCGAGCAGGCCGACCGAGATACCGATCTTCTGCAGGTCTTTGGCAGAAGCGGGCATTGCGATCGCAGCCGCTACTGCGGTGCCCATGAGCAGTTTAGAAAACAGACGCATACTTTCCTCCATAATGGCGCTCCCCGCGCCCGTGATCCGGTAGACCCGGTTTCCAAAACCGCACATCATGTGCGGCTAAGTCCTTTCAGCCTGTAGCGGTCGAGCGCAACGGCAACGATGATGACAAGTCCCTTGATGATGTACTGCCAGATGTCGGACACACCGACGAGGATCAGCCCGTTGGACAACACGGCAATGATAAGGGCTCCGATGAGCGTGCCCCAAATCGAGCCGACGCCGCCGACGAAGCTCGTGCCACCGAGGATGACTGCCGCGATCGCATCGAGTTCGTAAGATTGTCCAAGCTGGAGCCCGTTGGCGGCGTATAGACGGGCTGCGGACATCACACCGCCCACGCCGGCAAGAAGCCCGGACATTGAATAAACGAACAGCAGAACGAGAGGTACTTTGATGCCTGTCAGCCGCGCGGCCTCGGCGTTTCCACCCACCGCGTAAATCCAGGTTCCGAGAACGGTTCGTTTCAGGATGAACCAAGAGATAACAATGGTGGCGAGAGCGATGATCGCCAGCCACGGAATGCCGAAGAGCGAGCCGTTGCCAATAAAGTCGAACGGGAGATCGGCATTGAAGACTGTCGTGTCGTTGCCCAGTAGGCGAGCGATACCGCGCATCGCCGTCAGCGATCCGAGCGTCACGATGAACGGCGGCAACTTGAGGAATGAAATAATGACACCGTTGATCACCCCGCATGCCAAGCCGACACCGATCGCGGCGGGGATGCCAAGCATTCCGATGTCGGGCCACAATGACACGATGACACCAACCATTGCCGACGCGGCGAGAATGGAGCCTACCGAGAGGTCGATGCCGCCGGTCAAAATGACGAACGTCATACCCGCAGCCAGGACGGTGTTGATCGAGGCTTGCTGGGTGACGATAGACAGGTTGTTGACGCTCAGAAAACGTCCGCTCAGCAGATGAAAGCCGATAGCCAGGATTACCAGTACAGGGAGCATTCCCAGCGCGGTCAGCGTCGATCGAAATTTCGCCTTGCTAACATTTGTCTGATCGGTCGATGTCGAGGTCATGTTTTTATCCCGTCGTCTAAGTTTGCGGCCTCAGGCTACTTTCGATGCCGATCCAGTGGAGAAAGCCATGATGGCCTCCTGGCTTATGGGCTGATCCGATGATGCGAGAACTTCTCCCGCGATGCGGCCCTCCCGCATGACCAGCACGCGGTCGGCGATCCCGATGATCTCAGGCAGATCGCTTGAAATCACGACGACGGCTATGCCGCTTCCGGCCAGTTCATCGATAATCCGGTATATTTCCGATTTAGCACCGACATCGACACCGCGTGTGGGCTCGTCGAGGATGATCACCTTGGGCTTGGTTTCGAGCAGGCGGGCGATCAGTGCTTTCTGCTGGTTGCCACCTGACAGCGCCCCGACATTAATACTGGCGCTCGGCGTGCGGATGGAAAGCGATTTGATGGCCCGGGTGGCGCGCTCCTTGGCAGCAACGAAGTTCAATATGCCGCCGCGAGACGCATCCCGACCGATGATCCCGATATTGATGTTTTCGTTGATGGTCATATCAAGAAACAGACCTAAACCCTTCCGGTCTTCGGTGAGGTAGGCGATACCTGCGTCCATTGCGTCACGTGGACCGGCTATTGCCAACTCCCTGCCCTCGAGCGTGACCGAACCTGACATCTTGCGATCCGCTCCGAACACCAAACGAGCCAGCTCGGTTCTGCCCGACCCAACAAGGCCAGCTATTCCCAGAACCTCACCTGCCTTTGCATCGAATGAACACCCGTGAACCCGGTATCCGTCGGCCATGTCGCGCACCGACATGACGGTTCTGGCGGCCTGATGCGGTGCGCCGTGTTCCTTTTTGTAGAAAGAGGACAGATCGCGACCGACCATCATCGACACGAGCTTTTCGGCCGAAAGTTCCGCACGCTCCAGCGTTCCAACATAGGCACTGTCACGAAGGACGCTCACACGGTCCGCCAGCGCGTAAATCTCTTCCATTCGGTGACTGATATAGATGATGGCGATTCCGCGTGCCTTCAGACCCGCGATCACTTCGAACAGCCGATCTGTTTCCCTCGACGTAAGCGATGTTGTCGGCTCGTCCATGACGATAATCTTTGCGTTGGTGGTCAGTGCTCGCGCGATCTCCACCATCTGACGCTCGCCCAGCGAAAGCGTCGCCACGAGCTGCGAAGGCCCGAAATTTATTCCGAGCTGCTTCAAGATAGGCTCGGCACGAGCACGAGCCGCAGCTTTGTCGACGACCCCCCAGTTGGATGGCTCGGCCCCGAGAAACATATTCTGTGCCACCGTGAGATTGGGGGCCAGAGAGAGTTCCTGATAGATAACGGAAATACCGTTTGCTTTTGCCTTGATCGGATCCCCGGCAACAATCGGCTTGCCCTCGACGAGCACGGTCCCACCCTGATCGGCAACATAAGCCCCGGAGAGCACTTTCATCAGGGTCGACTTGCCAGCGCCGTTTTCGCCCATCAAGGCGTGCACTTCGCCCGCAAATGCAGTGAGAGATACGTTTGTCAGAGCTTTTGTACTCGCAAAAGTCTTGCTGATGTTTCGCATCTCAAGGACGGGAATGCGAGATTGAGTAATCGCCTCACTCATGCGTGAAGTTCCTTCCGTGGCTGCGAAACTTCCGGCCTTTCGATCTCAGTCAATGCCGCCCACGCATCTCGGTAAGCCTCGAGACCAAAAATCTGCGACGATGCGGCCCTAGTTGTTTCGTTGGCGAACGGGTTTCGCCCCAAGGTTTCGAAAACCAAAGCCGCGGCACCGAATGCGCTGCCTTCAGCAGCCGCACTTGTAAAAACAGATTGGGTCGGGCGGAGCTGTGCAAGCAGTTCAGCGAACAGACCCGTTTTGACGAGACCTCCGTCTATGACGATGGGGTTTTCGGACTTGATGAGATCAAGTGACAGATTTGTCATTAGGACGACATAGAGGAGCGCGGCGGCCGCCCGTTCCTCACCATCGACCTCAGGCCCCACGAAACGGCCTTCGAAACCTTGCATTGGCCCACCAGGCGCAAACGCGGGAAGAGCAAATACTCCCTTCGCAATCACACGCGACACCGACTGCACGCTGATCGGCTTATTCCACCCACCACTTGCAATGTCATATTCCCGCCCACCCATGAACCGGATCGTAGGAGCGGGTTTGCCATCGACGGTGACATTGGCAAGCATGTCACGATGCTCGTCCAGTGCAGCCAGCGGACACGCCGAGTTCAGAATTACCACCCACGTCCCGGTGGACACGAGCGTAAAGTCTTCAAAACCCACAGAGCGATAATAATAGAGGGCGGAATTGCTGTCGTGCACACCGTTATGAACGACGACAGAAGCGTTGGTGCCGTTATCCAGAGTGAAGTGAAAGTCGCCGAGAGCCGCGCCGGCTCTTTCGAATTCCGGCATCTTGCTGCGCCATCCGTGGCGATCGACCAAGCTGCTGTAATCCCCGTGCAATGGTGCCCAAAGATGTGAATGGCAACCGATGTAGGAAATCTCCGATACCTTTCGCCCGGAAAATCGCCACGACCAGAACTGAGGGTACGCAAGAATAGCGTCAGCGCCGGAGACCGTTTCAGGCTTCGACGCTTCCAGCCATAGGAGGTGCCGACCGTAGTTGAAGCCGAGAGGAAGTTTTGGTGAGTAGGTCTCCGTGAACGAAGGGACCAGCATATCGATACGGTTCGCCAGCGCAGGAGGCGGCTCCTGTTCGTAGTCGAGAACCGGATGCGTCAGGTTTTCACCTGCCACGAGCGCAAAAGTGCATCCATGACCGGAGAACACGACGTGTGCGACGGAGTAATCTCTTGCGGCGGCATGCAAGGCGGTCTTCATCCACTCAAACAAGGCCTCGTCATCCAGTACACGAATTCCGTCGTGATCGATCCAACTCGGCTTCGTCCTGGTTTCAAACAAAACGGAGCCGTCGTCACCGAAGACGAAAAGCTTGGAGTTCGTCTTCCCCAAGTCGAAAACAGCGATCGAATTTGAAGACACGATCATTGCCCTCCGACCGTTGCGATTACGACAGTGATTCCAGCGTCTTCGAGCATTTTCGCGCCGACATCCGATAGGCCATCATCGATAACGATGGTTCCTATGCGGGAGAGAGGCAAAACGACGTTTCGCGGTTGGATTGCCAGCTTTCGACTATCGGCCAGCAACACGATTTCGTCCGCGCAGCTGCTGAGTTCTCCGATCGCCTTCGTCAACAAAGGGTGCGACTCCAGGAGGCCTTCACTGCTGATGCCTTGGGTACCGAGGAAAAACCGCGATGCGAAGAAGTCTGGTGCACCTGCCGAAGCATCGTGAATGATACCAGGCTCCCGATAGAGAATGCCGCCCGCTAGCGTCAGATTGCAGGTACCATGCTCTCCGACATAGGCGGCCAACGGCATTGAGTTGGTGTAGAGTCGGACGTTGCGGCGCGCCAACTGCATACCCAGCTGATAACAGGTCGATCCGGCATGCACGATGATCGAGTCCCCATCACGCACGAGGCCCGCAGCCCTCTCCGCGATCGCCAGCTTGGCATCGACTGCGATGTCACGGTTCTCATCATAGGGTCTGGCCGACAGACGGCCGGATACTGAGGCCTCGGTCGCGGAGATGCCTCCATAAACCTTACGGGCGACACCGATTTCGTCCAGCTTGTCGATATCGCGACGGATGGTTGCAGGCGAAACGCCAAGGCGCTCCTGCAGATCGCGGACAGACGCGAATGGCCGTTCACTGAGCAGTTCAGTGATGACGCGATGTCGATCGGAATCGTTCAACTTGCTCCTCCATTGACGCCTCTCCCTCGACATCATTGACAAACTATAATCATACGGGAGCGGAATTCGCAACATCGAAGACGGAAAATCTTCATTGTTGATTATTTTCCGTCATCCACATAAGGTCGCGAAAAAGTTCGCTCACTCGCTTTTTTTGCGATTGGTCGTAGGCAATGGGAGGAGATGCACCATGACGAAGCCAGACCTGAGAGATTCCGAATTATTCAAAGGCTTTCTCCGGCTTTCGAGCGAGATCGGCAACGACATCCTGAAGACACAGGGTGCAGGCGGCAACACGTCGATTAAAGACAATGGCGTGATGTGGGTGAAGGCATCCGGTACGTGGCTTTCCAAAGCTGAAAGCGAGGACATCATGGTCCCCGTTGTCGTCGAACCACTCGTTACCGCCCTTCGCGAGGGTGATCCACGGGCAGAAAAGTCTACAGACTTTGTCGTGTCCGGCCTGAATTCAAGCGGCCTAAGGCCCTCAATCGAGACGAGCTTTCACGCGGCACTTAGAAATCCTGTGGTCGCGCACTATCATTGCGTAAACGCGATTGCCTTGGCGGTTCTGGAGGACCGAGACGCGGAATTGGCGGTTCGCATGGCCACCTTGCCGGATCTCAAATGGGCAACCATCCCCTACCGACGCCCCGGCACCCCGTTAGCCCGTGAGATCGAGCAAGCGGCAGCGTCCGAGCCTGACGTACTGATTTTGTTCAATCACGGGATCATCGTCTGCGGCGTGTCCGTGGAAGAGGCGGCTGAGCGGATCGGGCGCGTAACGATCGCTTTGTCGCGCAATCCTCGCCAAACCAAAAGCCCGGATTTAGATGCTCTCAAGGCGATATCCGAGGGATCGAGCTTCCACCCTGCAAGTGATATTCGAAGCCATACCGTTGCGCTGTCTGAGGCAAATCGCTCGATCGCTTTGCGCGGTTCGCTTTATCCTGACCACGTCATCTTCCTAGGCACCGAAATCGGCCTCCTCTCAGAGGGCCAGACAGTATCGGAATACGAAGCAGCGTTGCGGTTGGAAGGCCGTGAAACACCGAAATTGCTGATAGTTCCTGACAAGGGTGTGTTGCTGTCGAGCACGTTGACGCCAGGAGGCGAAGTCATGGCGCGTTGCCTGGCAGAGGTCGTCGGACGAATTCCAGACGGGAAGGCGATCGCCTATCTCACGAAGGACGACGAACACGAATTGACACATTGGGAAGCCGAACAGTATCGACAAGCGCTTGACCGCGGAGCGGCGAGGCAATCCGTGTGAGCAGCGTGACACATAATGCTGTCGCCCTCGGCATCGACATCGGCACGTCAGGGGCTCGCGCTGCGGCGATTGACCGCTTTGGCAACACCGTAGCCTTCGCTGCCGCGCCATTCGGTTCGCAACTCGAACAACGAGAGCCGGCTTCATGGTGGTCGCGCGCCAAACAAGCCATCGAGGATGTCGCGCATCAGATCGATCTCAATTCAATCGAAGGCATTGCCGTCGACGGCACGTCTGGGACAGTCCTTGCACTGGACAAAAATAACGTGCCGACCGGCGATGTCCTTATGTACAACGACCCCTGCCCCGACGCAGCAGTCGTTGCCCGTATCTCCGATTGTGCACCCGCCGGGACGACCGCCGTTGGTGCGAATTCCGGTCTCGCCCGCGCCATCTATTTGGCAAGTCTCCCCAACGCCGAAGCTATCGTACACCAGGCCGACTGGATTCTGATGAAGCTGGGATGCCTGGGACGTGTCAGCGATGAAAACAACGCGCTGAAGACAGGCTTCGACCTCGGTAGCGAAACTTGGCCAGCCTGGCTGGAAGCAGCGGGCATGGACATCTCCAAGCTGCCGACGGTTCGCCGTGCGGGAGCAAAGGTATCTCCGATCGCGGGCCACCTATTGGAACTTGGAGTGCCTCGAAGTGCGTGGTTTCATGCGGGCACGACGGACGGCTGCGCGTCCTTCCTGGCGACGGGCGCTTCCGATATCGGCGACGCCGTTACAGCCCTTGGCTCTACCATCGTGCTCAAATTGGCGTCGGACACACCGATCAATGCGCCCGAATATGGGGTCTACTCACATCGTGTCGGTAGCTTCTGGCTTGTCGGAGGTGCATCAAACAGTGGCGGCAACGTTGTTCGCGCCCTTATTGGCGACGACCGTTTGAATGAGCTCACCGAGGTGGTCGACCCACATCGCCCTCTCGGTCTCGACTTCTACCCGCTCGTGCGTCCAGGCGAGCGTTTTCCGATCAACGATCCCGCCTATCTGCCCCGCCTCACCCCGCGACCTGCTGATGATGCGTCTTTCTTCCAGGCGATCCTCGAGGGAATGACCGAAATAGAGCGATTGGGATATCAAAGACTCCGAGAACTCGGATCACCCGAGCTGAGAAGTCTGAGAACGGTGGGTGGTGGTGCCCGAAACCCTGCCTGGGCGACGATGAGGTCAAATGCCATGCGTGTTCGAACAGAACCTGCAAGATCGGTCGAAGCCGCGGTCGGTACGGCAGCTCTCCTTCTCACCAGACTGGATAACCACCATGCCTGAGCCACGCATAACCAATCTCAATATGCTGGCGCAAACGTACGACGTGTTCTTCGTCGATCAGTTTGGCGTTCTCAGGGATGACATTGGGCCTTACGACGGGGCTGTCGCCGCCCTGTCTCAATTAGCGTCAGCCGGAAAGCGGATTGTAATCCTCTCCAACTCGGGTCGTAGCGGAGAATACAACGCGGCGAGACTTATCAAGCTGGGGTTCGCAGAAGATAGTTTCGAGTTCTTTATTACTTCGGGTGACGTCGCCTTCGATATTCTGTCTCGTCCGGGCTTCGACGTCTCCAGAGGAGCACGCTGTCTCACAATCTCAAGTGGGGGCGACAGCAACCTCTCCGATCGCCTTGGTTTCGTCGCGACGCAAACCGCCTCGGACGCGGATGTGGTGATCATCTCCGGGAGCGAGGCCGAGCGCATACCGCTGACCGACTATCGCGAAATGCTCAGGGGGGCAGCCGTGCATGGCGTACCGTGCTACTGCACCAACCCGGATGTCCACAAGTTGCACAACGGCTCGATCGCGCCGGGTGCCGGAAGTATCGCGAAACTGTACGAGGAACTGGGCGGTCACGTCACTTGGCTAGGGAAGCCATATCCGGAAATCTACGAGCACGCGCTACGCATGACGGGCGTCGCCGAGCGTAGTCGGGTGGTTTGTGTCGGTGATAGCGTCGAGCACGATATTCTTGGTGCACAAACGGCTGGGCTGGATTCCGTTCTGGTGCGCACCGGAATACTTGCCAAGGCAAGCGACGACGAGCTGCGGAATATATTTACCGATGTCGGCGCGGCTCCGGATTACGTGATGCGCAGTTTCGGGATTTGAAATTCGGCTATGCGGATTTTCGTGGGGAAACGTCCGCTCGCGAGAACACCTCCACGTTGCACTTAGAAAGTCCGAACTGCTGCGTCCAGCTTGACCGGCGTCACGGTCGGCCGGAACAGCAGTCCCGGTCGATGACGTCTGCCAAGGCGGACGACCGCATGCCCACAGAACATTCTCGTTCCATGGACATCGGAAACCCGAGCGCCAATCGGCACGTCGGGGAGCGGGCGGCGGTAGCCAATTTTCGCCGCTTTGATTGTCAGATGAACGTTCTGCCACGAGCCGAGTTCGGCGGGCACCTTCCCATTCTTCCATAGACGGGAAACGCACCCTTCCTCGAGAGCTGGCAGGACGCCCTTAATTCCAACCAGACGGGCTGCCCGTCTGGCCATCTCTGTGGCCGACGCACAGGCGTCGGGGGCATCGAAGGCAAGGTTTCCGTTGGTCGAGGAATACTCCGCCCAGACCTCAAGCACTTCTATCCCGGCAAGACGGGCGCGACGCGTCAGCATCTGCACGAACACCGTTCTTGCCCATTATTCAAGAGCCTGTTGAGGGAGCCGCTCTTGCCACTCGACCTCAGCTTGCCCAAGCCCTTCTCCAGCACGATGGTACCGCAGCAATTCAATCCGGATAGCCGGTGTCTCCACCCAGTTTGATAACGATCAATCTATGCTGCATTCAGCAGTTCAGCGCTCACAGGCATCCCCATGTGAAAGCCCTGAACTCGATCGATGCGAAGTCCCTTTAACAGCGACAACTGCGCTTCAGTTTCGACGCCTTCCACTACGATAGTATTTCCCCGATTTCGAATGAGAGCGATCATATCTGTGAGCATGGTCAAGCCGCGCGGTGTAGAGCAGTCATGCAGGAAGGTCCGATCAACCTTCACAGTCTGAAACTCGATCGCCCGCAACCAAGAAAGTCCCGCAAAGCCGGAGCCAAAGTCGTCTAGCCAGATTTCGACGCCGAGGGTCCGTAGATCGGTGATACATCTGAGGACCTCGGACTGCATGTCCATGTCCAGCCCCTCGGTGACCTCCAGAGCAAGGCGAGACCCGCTAACGCCGCATCCTGAGAGGATATCGGCAACACTAGCGGCGAAACCCGGTGATCGTAACTGTATGGGCGACACGTTCACGCTCACGGTCGCCATTCTGTCGGTCATAAGTATCTCACGGCATGCGGTCTCGATGGCCCACCTGCCGAGTTCCAGGATGGCACCAGTTCGCTCCGCGACCGGGATGAAGATTTTTGGAGAGACGGCAGTGCCATCCGGCATCCTCAGGCGCATCAACGCCTCGACTGCTCTGGCTTTTTCGTTCGTCACGTCAAAGATCGGTTGGTAAACAAGCGATACAAGTTTCCTATCGATTGCAGCCGCCAAAAGCGGGACGAGCTTGCCAGCACTGTCATGCGGGCGCGGCAACGCCGGATCGAAATGGCGAATGCAATTTCGCCCGCTCGCCTTCGCGCTATACAAAGCGAGGTCGGCCTCGCGGACCAAGCGCTCGACTTTTTCACCAGATTGCTCGCGGGTGAAAGCGACGCCGACGCTTACGGTAACGATGCATGTGTCATCGGGCCGTTCATCGTGAGCGATGGCAAGTAACTCAACTTCGACTCTGATCCCTTCGGCCACAATCATGGCAGCCTTAGGCGTGTCGATGGGCATCACGACAATGAACTCCTCGCCACCGTATCTGCCGATCATGCCCTCGGACGCCTCGACGACACCTTTAAGAGCGTTGGCGACAACTGTAAGGCAGCGGTCCCCCTCCAGGTGGCCGTAGCGGTCATTGAACCGTTTGAAGAAGTCCACGTCGATGAGGAATACGGAGAAGTTTCGGTGTTGAGTCGTCCACTCGCTCCAACACTCATCCAGTCGCCGATCGAGGGCTCGCCGGTTGCCGATGCCAGTAAGGTAATCTGTGTGTGAAAGCTCTAGGAGCGCCCTCCCTCGTTCGGTGGCTTCCCATTGCTGATGACGAGCTTCCGCGGCGTTATGCAATACCTTCTGGCGTTCGGCGTTCAATCTCCAGTTCACAAAGGACGTAAACACAAAGCACGAAACATAGAACAGGCCGAATGCGACCTTGAATGACTGACTCGATGGAAAGACGGCCGTTATTGTGATGAAAAACGTACACAAAACTAGGGTCGAGGTTGCCACCGATAGCCGGAACGGGAAGCTGAAAAAGAGATTGGCTCCCATCATGAAAATCGCACCAAATATCATGTAGTAAGACATCGCCGCGACGTCGCGGGTTTCGATCGCGGGGCAAAGCCATCCAGCGTAGCCAAGCAGCAGCGCCAAGGCGCAGGTCACGTCCAGCCATACCGTCTTGGCGTTGACGAACCTCAACGTCTCGAAACTCAGAAGCGCAATGACAGCAACGACGAATCGTACTGCTATTGTCACCGGCGCAACATCAGGAATTAGCCACCGATCCGGCAGCGCGAAGGCAACATAGACCGCAACGGCAAACCAGATGCCATGCCGAGCGCTTCGCCTTCGAATAGCATCGTTTTCTTTTTCGAGTGATGCGCGAGCCTCAGCGAATGAAAATCCCCCAGCGCATTCGCCTTTACCGCATATATCAGTGTTTGCACTCATGAAACAGCGCCCACGGTTTCATGCGATTCCATATCAAGAATGTAGGCCATACTTCGGTGCCCTCCAAAAGTTGCTTTAAGCAACCTGCGACCGGTTTGCGCTATTACTTTAAACTTTTAGAGGGCTGTGATTCCACTCGCAACAGTAGAAATACCCTTATCCCGTGTAGATTCCAGTCGCTTCCGGCCCGGAGGTTGATTATGCTTAACGCAGGGTCAATGGAGTTCCGGAATGGCACAGAACGCTTTCTTAGACGGTGAAAGTCTCATCACGCCGCGCGATTTCCGTCGCGCAGCAGCAAAGACAAGTGCCGACCCTGCCCAGCTCTCTATAGCCAAAGCCGAGCTTGCGTTGAATCTGGAGCTTTCGATCCGTCAGTTCAGATCTGGGGTTGTGCCTGCCCAGATTGTCAAGCGTCTCGCGGCCTCTCTGCATGATATCAAGCGCGACTTTCATCCCGCCATTTGGGATGAGATTGTCCCGATTGTGCAGTCACATCCCGTTGCTCAGTATCTTCATCAAGACCCCCTTACACGCTGGTCGTTTGAGAAGCCGCGGGGTTACTCTGGGGACGCACACCTTCTAGACTTCATCTACGGAAGACCCGAGGTAGAGCACGCCGTTGCTACCTCGAGTGACTTGGGTCGTGCGATATATGGACACACAAAGGATGCTTCCTCATCCGTTGCCGTCAGAGAGCGTCGAGACATTATTGCGCGCCGCGTCGATGAGATCGCTGCAAACCATGACGGTCCGATCGAAGTGCTTTCGATCGCCTCAGGCCATCTTCGCGAGGCAATGATGTCGCAGGCGCTGGCCGCTGGCGCTATCACACGGTGGGTGGCTTTGGATCAGGACCCGTTAAGCGTCGGCACCGTGACCCGTGATTTCGTGGGTACTTCGGTCGACGCGGTGAATGGTTCGGTCAAATCGTTGCTGGCTGGCAGACATTCATTGGGCACGTTTGATTTCATCTATGCGGCGGGGCTCTACGACTACCTGCCGGACCCCGTGGCCATCAGGCTGACTAAAAAGACCGTCGGCATGCTTAGACCAGGCGGTACGTTTCTTTTCGCTAACTTTTCCACCTCGACGGATGTCGACGGGTACATGGAAACGTTCATGAACTGGTCTCTCCTGCTTAGGTCGGAACATGAGATGCGCATGATCGCAAATCAGAGTTCGGTGGGGTATGATGTCAACGTATCGGTTTGGTTGGGCTCAAACCCGAGCATTGTCTACTGTGAAATAGAACGGCAGCTCTGAAATCAGCCGGGGTGTATCCGCACCGCAACCCGGCACTAGCTTCTCTCCTCGATGCCCGCGTTAAGTACAGGTGGGGCGGGTCTGTCTAAGCCAGACGTAGCCTCGTCTTTTGCCCTTATGAGCTGCTTTTGGGGCATCTTGGAGAAGACGGATCCAACCTTGGAAGCGATCGAAAAATCGTGGCCGTTGCGATCCCTCCGTCCTCCTGTCGGAGCGCAACGGTCGCTTCGGTCGGAATTCAGCAATGCTCCAGAACGTCCTGGCCGCGAATCTCCTTTTCGCGCCCTTTGGAACGGGGGACGCTTTCACAAGTTTTCCGCACAGAAACGAAGGAAGTCCGTCATGAAGATCGTCGCTCTCGCACTTCTATTCTCAACAGCAGCAGTTTTGCCCTCCTATGCCATCTCGCGTCTCAATCCGAAGTCCATGAGCTGCGACAGCGCTCAAACTGCGGTCCATGAACAAGGCGCTGTGATCTTTCGGTGGACGTCGCCCAGAGGGCTTCCGCTTTATGACAGGTTTGTCCGTAACAGCCGCTACTGCGACGCCAATAAATACCCCGAATGGAAAAGCATTCCGACACGCGACAACAGGTCCTGCCGGGTGCTAAATTGCCAGAACATCGACAATCTGGATGGCAACTTCATCATCCCTGACAACTCGCTCTAGGCATCTGGCAAGCCGGTCGACCGAAAGAAGCTTGCCGCGTGTGAAAGTTGAGGTAGCATCTCTCGTCGCTTGGAAGTTTCCTGAGACGCTCCTGGTGATAGGCGAAGGGCTTGCCCCCAGGTAGTCCTTCGCCGCCCCAGTCTCGTGCGCAGACTTGGCCGGTTCTCAATAGGGGGCCCCTGCCCCCGGCGGTGACCAAATCGTCGAGCTTCCTGCAAAGCTTAGCGCAATGCTTCGCCTGCTCCGGGGAGACGATTGCAGTCTTATCGAGCCTCACCTTCGTTCGTGTCGGCTGGATCGAAATTTAAGTCCCACTCCTTTACAGGCTTCTTGCCGGGTGGCGTCTTGTGCACCGTCGCGTCTTCCGATCCGGTGACGACCGTCGGCTTGGCACTGGCGACGCCCGTCGCCTTTCTGTCGCCAACCGACTTGGCGAACTGGCCTTTGGCGTCCTTCTCGACGTCTGACATCTCATTCGCCTTTCTGCTTGAGGCCGTCGGACACGTTTTTTGTTTCCGGGTCGGCATTTGTTTCGCCATTTGCGTCTTCAGTGCGATCCGGGTCGTCCTCGGCCGGCAGGTATCCCGGTGGCCTGTTCTCCTTTGGGCCTTCCCAACGGGGAGACTGATCGGTGGTGCCTGGCGCCCCGTCTTTCGGCGTGTTTGTTCCCATGATGCTTTCTCCTTCTGCAGAGCAAACCCCGGACTGAAGAGGATGTTCCGTTCTTCTCGGCGCAGCTCTGGAACTTCGAGGCTAGAGCAAGGTTCACTGTCGCGTTCCAACGAGGAGAACTTCATGAACCGCCGCACACTTCTGACATCCGCAGCCTTCGCCGCAGCAGTCCCGGCATTTCTGTCCATGCCCGCTTTCGCCCAGACGGCCGCGGCGCCCGGCGACGCCGAGAAGAAGCACGCCGACGACACAAAGGAGATTGGTTCCCTGTCGCTCGCGGCCAGCCGCGTCGCCGTTGAAAAAGCGTCCGACCCGATGGTGAAAGAGTTCGCCAAATGGGAGGTCGCCGAACAGGAGACCATCGCCGATATCCTCAAGTCCATGGAGACGGACGGCAAGGCCGAGGGCGCTCTGAAGCCGCCGACCAACGCCGAGGTCGAAGCCATCCTCGATGCTGATGGCAAGTCGTCGCTCGAAAAGCTGAAGTCGACCTCCGGAAAAGACTTCGACAAGTCATATGTCGCGGCCCAGCTCGACGGCCATAAGATGCTCCTGACAATCCAAGAGGACTACCTGAAAGTTGGCCAGAACCGCGAACACCTGAGTGTGACAAAACTAGCCCGAGGCCAGATCAAGGAGCACATCGACCATCTCGACATGCTGAAGTCCAAGGTCGGCTGATCGACGTCGGCAGACCGGAGAGCGATCTCCGGTCTTTTTTCGTCCGCAGCAAGGCAAAGGAACGGAACTTCGGCGCGACGCCGGACTTTCTTCCGCACACAGGAGAGCGAACATGCCAGACCCCAAAGATTCCCCAGCAGCACGGTCCATGGAAATCGAGCAGGCGTCGCAGCGAGAGCGCGCTTCCAAGGGCGATCTCGACACAGGACTTGAAGACACATTTCCAGCCTCGGATCCGGTTTCCATCACCTCCACCGCCGTCCCTTCCGGGCGGGTTGAAGGAGACGAAGCCGACCGCGTGCGACAGCAGTCTGGGGAAGAGGAGAACTATCCTCTCGTCGACCAGGCGCTTCGATCGACCGGGGAGGGTCGGCATTCATCTGACGGCATCGGTGCCAGTCGCGACGGCGTGCGTGCGCTCAAGCGGGACGTCGATCGTCTAGGCGATACGGCGAGCGAAATCGCTTCGGGAGCGACGTCGCTCGCACAGGCAGAAGTCCGCGGCTTCGTGCAGGACGTTGAGGCTAGGATCAGGGAGCGTCCTATTGCAGCGGTCGCGATCGTCGCCGCGCTCGCCTTCGTGTTCGGGGCGACACGCTGAGTTGCTCGCACGGCCCCATGGAACACGAGAAGGCTTTGATCGGGGAGCTGCAAAACGCTCGGACCTGTCCTTCCGGCAGAGATGGTCGGTCTGTGGCGCGGAGAAGACATCCCGTCGGACCATCCGTTTGATGGTGTGCTGGAAAACCTTCAATGGTTCGGCAAGCGCTTTCTTCCAGATCTGAGGGCCGACGCCCTCCTCTTTCAATGGAAGCCGGACCGCTTGGTGCCGCTCGAACCGGCTGCGTTTCCAATTAGGCTGGCAATTCGCCTTGCCCCCCTCGGGCGAACGTCCCTTGCCCGCAAACTCTTTTCGCATGTTCAGAAGGTTGCCCGCGCACATGGGACGACGGCTAAGCTGACGCTCCGCATGGTCGATGGTCTCGAGACCACTGCCATGGTGTACGACAAGCTGCCTGTCATCGACGTCTTCGGACGCGTCGCGGAGAACGAAGTCGCCGGCATGATGGTCGTCGATGGCGACGATCGTCGGTATTTCTTCCGTCTGCGGAAAGTCATCCCCTCGGGATCGGAGGGCGGCGTGTGAGAGAGGAGCGGCCATTCCTGGAGACGCCAGACGGCCGCTAGATCGTCGCGCGCCGGGCTTTCGCGAAAGACGAATGCTCGTCAGCCAGAAGATGAGCGCACGCGCCCGGTGTCGGAGTTGATGGCTGCCCGGCGGGCCGTCTAGGACGCTGCCGGCGGGACGCTGCTAAAGGTTGCACGGATGGCGGTTGACGTGGCGAAGACTGGCCTGAGCGAGCGCGGACCGATGTGGTGGACAGATAGCCAGCCGAACCTCAACCGGCGGATGGCGAAGACAACATCCTACGCGGACTGGTTTCGCCGGAAGACCGAAGACACATGATCTTCGTCGCTATTTCTTGCTGTTCGCCCAAACAGTTCGACGACCATTCCCTTGCCGTTACCAGGTAGCGGCCCCTTCGACTTGGACGTCCCACCGCGGCGTGTTGCATATGGTGCTGAAGCCGGCACCCCAGCGGATGTTCGCAGCAATCCCTCGCTCAACTGGAAGGTCGTCAAGCGCGGTTTTCCTGGGTTCACGGCCGATAAGTTTCGCGGTTGCCTGGCCACTGCCAATCTCTAAACTGGCTGGCAGAGCGCAACGCATCCAATGCCCAACCCTGATCACGCAGGCAGAAAACGATGACTTGGCCAGCGACGCCGAATACTTGTTCGACGCGCCGTTGTACAAAGACCCTGCTTCGGTTCGCTGCGGCAGAAGGCGCCGCCAGCCGAGATGGGCCATCGCTCCTTACTCGATCGACGGGCATTGGAGTGGCTGAACGAGCAGTTCGTACAAGCGTCCGGTTCACCGCCTGGTTTGCTCGCTGCTCTCGTCTGAAACGGTGAGAACCGCCGAGCTTTCACTGCCTTCAACCTTGAAGCTTGTCATGACCCGCAAGGTTGCGAAGGTGACGATAGAGAGAACGATCGCGGTCTCGTAGGCGCCGAGACCGACCGCGGTGCCGATCGCGCCCGTCGCCCAGAGGCTGGCGGCCGTCGCGGTGCCACGAATGCTCGCCTTGCCGACCAGGATTGCACCGCCGCCTATGAAACCGACGCCGTTGATCAGGCCTTCGACGATGCGGGCCGTTGCTTCTGCGTTCTCGCGGGTGACCGTTTCAGTCGCCTGAATAAATCCGCAGGCAGCGATGGCGACAAGCGGAAAGGTCCGAAGGCCGGCACTCCGCTCGTTCCGTTCACGATCCCAAGCGATCGGAAGCGCCAGGACGTAGGCGACGAGCAGCACTGCTAGATCCTTGAGTATATCAGCATGAACACCGAAACTGCCGAGCCATTCCACCAATGTGTCCTCCATCGTTTTTGTTTCGAGGAACATGGAGCCTGTTGCTGGTCTGGCAAGGCGGTCACGATCTTGGAACTTTCATTCATTGCCGACATTCCCTCCCTGAGCGCGGGCCGTATCATTGGGACGTGACAGAGATGGTGAACGCCGCGGTTCCTCCCGTTTCCCACTGCGGCCGCCGAGTTTGGCGGACGAGCACCCGCCCTGTCCGGCATCGGCTCACCCATTAGGGAGATTTTTTGAAGATAGCCACGTACAACGTAAACGGCGTCATAGGCCGCCTGCCGGTCCTCCTGAAGTGGCTGAAGGAGGACATGCCCGACGTCGTCTGCCTTCAGGAGCTCAAGACGACCGACGCCAAGTTCCCGCGCAAGGAACTTGAGAAGGCCGGTTATGGTGCGATCTGGCACGGTGAGAAGAGCTGGAATGGCGTCGCGATCCTCGCGCGCGGCCAGGAACCGCAACTGACTCGAAAAGGCTTGCCCGGCGATACCGACGACAGCCACAGCCGCTACATCGAAGCTGCCATCGACGGCATATTAGTGGGTGGCCTCTATCTCCCGAACGGCAATCCGGCCCCCGGCCCCAAGTTCGAGTACAAACTCGCCTGGTTCCGACGTCTCCACGATTATGCCGCGGAACTGCTCGAGCTGGACATTCCCGTGGTGCTGGCTGGTGACTACAACGTGATGCCAACCGACCTTGACGTCTACAAGCCGGAGCGATGGCTAGACGACGCCCTGTTCCGGCCGGAAGTCCGTCGAGCTTATGCGGATCTTGTCGCACAGGGGTGGACCGACGCCGTCCGGCATCTTCATCCGGGCGAGCGCATCTATACCTTCTGGAAATATTGGAGGAACTCGTTCGAGCGCGACGCCGGGCTGCGGATCGACCATTTTCTGCTTAGTCCTGCAATCGCACCATCGCTCAAGACGGCAAGCGTGGTCAGGAGCCCGAGAGGGTGGAAGCACACCAGCGACCATGCCCCGGTCATGATTGAACTGAAGCTTTCAAAGCGGGTTGGCGACGACTGATACCTACTTCGTTTGTCGAGGGTGGAACTTACGGCCGCGTTCCGACTTTCGTTTCCACACACAGGAGGAACTTCAATGCCAGATACCGACAAGTCGCCCGCCGTGCAGTCGTTGCAACGCGAACAGGCCTCGCAGCGCGAACGTGGCTTGAAGGGTGCCCTGGAAACGGGGCTCGAGGACAGTTTTCCAGCGTCGGATCCGGTTTCCGTCACGCACTCGTCCGTATCGGGAGGAAGGGCGGATGTCGACGAGGCCGAGCGTGTCTTGCTAGAACATGGCGACGAAGACGCGGTCGACGCGGCACGAAAATCGACCGGTGAAGACCGTGACGCTTTCGCAAGGTCGGATCCAAGAAACAGGAATATGCGCGCACTCAGGAGCGACGCCGCCCATATCGCAGAGACAGCATCAGAAGTCGTCTCCGGCGCAAAGGCGCTTGCGAAAGCGGAAGTCCGGGTTGCCATGGGCGGTATCAAAGAGCGCATCAGGGAGCAACCAATCGCCGCCATGGCGGTCGCCGCCGCGCTAGCCTTCATATTCGGCGCAACTCGCTAAACACCTGCGGAGGTCCGCAAACGGAGGGATTGACGTCGGCGCCCGACGATCAACCGAGGAGAAGTCATTCCTCCGGACTTCCGATGCCTGGTAAGTCTTCGTTCGTGGCGAAGTGTGGCGCAAGACGAACCCTCACTTGCACGCCTTAGAGCGTGCTCGTGGGTGAGCTCGTTGATGGCCGCTTGGAGAGCCGTGAAGGCGGCTGGGGACGAGCAGCGGATCCGGGCGGCACATACGCCGTCGATGTCCCGAAGATTGCGCTCGATGAACGAGGCCCGGTGTGGTGGAGGGACGGCGTACCGAACCTCACTCGTCACCTGGCGAAAACGACCTCGTAAGGGGGCTGATATAGCGAGATGGCAGGAATCGCTAAAGAAAGTCAAAATATCGGCTCGTGCTTGTCGGACCAGACTGCTCTCGAACGTCAAAGGCATATGTGACGTGGAGAGGCGGAGCAAGGGAGAAAGATGACATGAGCGAATTGAGGCCCGCACCGGAACTGGCCGCGAAACGCGCCAGCAGATTCAAAAACGAAAGCGCCGAATACGCCGAGGCGAGGACGGCTCTGTTGGCGGAGGAGATCGAAGTTCGGCGACATCTCAGCAGGCTTGCCGAACAACGCATGCGGCTTCCTCCCGGCCCGGTCGTCGAGAAGGACTATCGCTTCAAGGACGAAAACGGAAACGAGGTTGGCTTGGCCGAATTGTTCGGAAAGCACGACACTCTTGTGACTTACTTCTGGATGTTCGGTCCGCAGCGCGAGCGGCCCTGCCCGATGTGCACGAATTTCCTCGGCGGCGCGAACGGCAATGGCGCCGACGTAAAGCAGCGGGTCGCGTTCAAGATCCTCGGCCGCAGCCCCGTCGAGCGGCAGCTGGCGTTTGCGATCGAGCGTGGATGGCGTGACCTCGATTTTGTGCAGATCGTCGGCGGCGACTACGCCCGAGACCTTGGACTGCTCGACGACAAAGGATATGAATATCCGGCGTTCACTGTCTACAACAAGGATGGTGATACGATTCGTGTTTTCTATAACGGCGAGATGCCGGCGGAGGCAGCCGATCCAGGGCAGGACCCGCGAGGCGCCGTCGATATCGCCCCACTTTGGAACATTCTGGACATGACCCCGGCTGGCCGTGGCACGGATTGGTATCCCAAACTCAACTATTGATCAAAGTGGGATCACGCAGAGCAAGGCAGTGGCCTCGGAACAGCCGGCGAATTCGATATGGGTCTGAAATAGCCGCGAATGAAGGCTAGGTCGCTGCCACGCCCAGCGCCACGAAAAACTCATGTTTCTCCATCCTGCCTCTGGTGCGTGGATGTGATTGAGCCCATCGTTCAGCGGATCATTCAGGCCACCTGGCAAGTACCGCACGCAAAGGCCGAACATATGAATGCACCGTCCACGTGAATAGACCGGTTGTGAAGCCCCTGGCACCGCGGTCCGTCCCACATATGAGCTTGCATAGGCCCGACAGTGGGGCCGGACATGACTAGGGGCTCAGACCGGGATCCGCTTGCCAATGAGCAATTTAATGCCATTTGGATGAACGATTGACAAAACCTATGTGAAAGGATCTGAACCGGTGACGGCGTATGAAGGAATTACGGAATTGATAATCCGCTTTCAGGGCATGGATGATCGTCATGGCCCTTGTCATGAGAACACTGTGGATGGTGGAAGTCGATGGCGCCATCCATTTCGGACGATTCTGCTCGCATGCATAATTGACCACCCGGCCATGGATTCCGCCAGTCGCAATGCCAGCGGTTCCGACGTGCTCGCGTAGCGAGGAAGGTCGGCAACACGACCATATGACTACTCCAGCATCTTTCCTCGAACCAGACGACATACTACCCTCGCAGTGCCCCGGATCGCACTGCATGAGGCTTAGGATGGAGGTAACGGGTGGCTGACGAGACCGAACTGAAATTGGAGCTTTCATCAGAATCCGCCGATACCTTGCTGGCGTCCGATCTGTTCGGCGGAGAGCCGCAGGTCGTCCAGCAGAATTCGATCTACTTCGACACGCCCGATCACGCGTTGCGTGCCGCCGGTTACTCGTTGCGTATCCGCAAGGAAGGCGAAGCTCGAAAGCAGACCGTCAAGGCGACGAAGGCGAGCACGGCCGGTCTGTTTGCGCGGTCCGAATGGGAATTTCCGGTCGAGCGGGACGAGCCTGTGATTGACCATGTAACGCCGCTGCGGGGCGAACTCGGCCCTATCGTCGATCATCTGGCCCCGCAGTTTAATGTTCGGGTCACGCGTCACAAGTGGACGTTGACCGAAGCTCAATCCGAAATAGAGGTGGTGCTTGATATCGGCGTCGCTGAGATCGGCGATCGGCAGACACGAATTTGCGAGATCGAGCTCGAACTCAAGGATGGCGGCCTTCAGGGCCTGTTCATCCTTGCCCGCAAAATCGAAGCCACCGTGCCATTCAGCTTCGGCGTTATGGCCAAATCTGAGCGTGGATATCGGTTGCTTGATCCTGTGCAGGGATCGGTGAAAGCCGAACCCGTCGAGCTCGATCGCCAGATGAGCCCGATCAATGCCTTCCAAGCCATCGCCTATTCATGCCTGCGGCATTTTCGATTGAACGAGACCATCTTTGCGACCCGGCAAAATGCCGCAGCCCTTCACCAGACGCGCGTGGCGCTGCGCCGATTGCGTTCGGCATATTCGTTGTTCAAACCAATCATCCGGGATACCGAGGCGACACGTCTCCAGGACGAGCTGAAATGGCTTGCATCGGTGTTGGGCGAAGCTCGCAACATCGACGTGTTGCTCGCCGACCCCAGTAGCGCTGCGTTTCAGGCAACCCTTCTGCAGGCGCGAACGAGCGCCTACCGGGACGCGACAGCGGCGCTGGAATCGTCCCGAGCACGCGCGTTGATGCTCGATATGCAGGAATGGCTGGCATGCGGGCCATATCTATCTGATCGCCCCGCTGAGGGAGCCGGTCTAACGTCGGTTGAGTTCGCGGCAGCTTCACTTGACCGGCTCCGCAAGAGGATCAAGAAGCACAGCGGTGATCTGGCGAAGGCAGACGACGAGCATCGCCACCAGGTGCGAAAAGATGCCAAACGGCTGCGCTATGCCGCCGAGTTCTTTGCCTCGCTGTTCGATACCAAGAAATCCCTGCGGCGCTACAAGCGGTTCATCTCCAGTATGGAAGCGCTACAGGATCAGTTGGGCGTCCTCAACGATATGGCCACCAAGCCGCAAGTGTTCGAAAATCTCGGCATCGAGCCCGACATGGCTCCGTCCGACAAGGCGTCGAAGGACAAGCTCTTGGATAAAGCCGAAGGCGCGGTTGAAGACCTTCTTGAAGCGAAACGGTTTTGGCGATAGGTGCCGCCCGGCCACTTTTCTTAGAACGTTGACCTCCAATGAAACTTATCTCAACCATATTCAGCAGGAGCGGCTTCATGCGGAGTTTGGCCAGCCTTCTCGCCGTTAAGGTCGCCGGCGATGCGGATGTTTCTCAGCAGTATGTCGAGCAGGCTGGGGCGATATGCTATCGGCGAACTAAAAAGGGTATCGAGGTCCTTTTGATTGGGAGCCTGAGAAACGGTCGCTGGGGCATCCCCAAGGGCGGCATCGAGGACGGCGAGACATCGTGGCAGGCGGCCGCTCGTGAGGCGTTTGAGGAATCCGGCGCGCGCGGCGAATGCCAGAGCACCAAGATTGGCGTCTTCCATTATGCCAAGGCGACAAAGCCGCTACCCTGTCGCGTTCACGTGCATCTGATGCCCATCCGATCGATGGAGAAGGATTTCCCCGAGCAAGGAAGGCGCGCGCTGAAGTGGTCGACGACCAAGCAGGCGACCGAGCTTGCTTGGAACCCCGAACTACAGGGGATCCTGCGTAAGGTTCCGCTTGTCCTAGCGGACACAGCCTCAGTCTCGGGAGGGGGCATCAGTTGGAAATCGCCAAGTTAGAGACTCCCGCGTTAGACGCCCTGCTACACGGAGAAAGGCCATCTCGGGCCGGCGCTCAAACGGTAGCCCTAGAGAATAGGCGCTTGCAGCAGTTTTGGCGGTATCGGTCGATAGTCATCCAGCGCCAACTTCAGGTTGTCCAACTCGCGAAGCCTGAACCATCCAAGGTCGGAATGCTCATCTCCGAGGAGCGAACCGCTACCTCCTGACCACTCCGAGACGACATAGATGTAGAATGGTGTGATCTTTGATTTGTCGTCTGGCTCGTAGAATTGCCAGCAGTGTGAAAGAGGTCGACGTCAGTCCAACCTCGTCCTGGCATTCACGAATGAGAGCATCTTCGACCTCCTCACCGCGATCCACATGTCCGCCCACAAGGTCCCACCGTCCAAGCGCCCATTTTCGGTGAGCTGCGCGCCTGACGAGGGGAACTTCCTGATTAGAGATAAAGGCTGCACAAGGGATTTTTCGACATCGAGTTCTCTGCTTACGATACCGTAGAAGCGGCTCATTCTAACCAGTACGAAGCGATGCGTGACAATTTTGCTACCGCAATCAACAAGGCAACCGCTTGCTAACCGGTTCGCCTCTTGCGCGGTTGACCGAATCAGAAATATTCGTAAACGTTTTATTAGAGAACGTTTTCCTTCGTTGCACCTTCTCCTGGGATGTCACATGAACCCGTTCGATGAAAAAGCGAACCTTCTGAACGTCATGGCTAACGCGAATCGATTGCAAGTTCTGACTGCCTTATCCGATGGAGAAATGGGCGTCGGAAAGCTCGCTGAACGCGTCGGCCTCAGCCAATCGGCGCTGTCTCAGCACTTAGCGAAACTGAGAGCGATGGACCTCGTTGCTACCCGGCGTGATGCACAGGCGATCTATTACTCCGTGAAATCCGATCGTGTTCATGTGGTGCTGCAGATGCTGACGCAGATGTTTGACGGAACAACTGAGACGCCTTCTCGACTCGCCAGCTGAGATAAATCCAGGTTGCCGTGTCAGTTTGGGCGATCGCTCGTGGTCATGGGGTCTGGAACGATGACGCCAGAATATAGCACCGCATCCCCATCACGGTTTCGAAAAGCCCTTCCAAACGCCACCACGGCTCTGTTGATTCCATCAACTCCCTGCACGCGATAGCCATCTTTCTGTGGGAGTTCGGCAACTATGGTTTCGGTGATCCCTTTCGCCAACCTCGGTCGGTCGTCCGGGTGGACCCTGGCCAGATAGACTTCGATCGGCAGGCCGCGGACAGTCTCCTCTGGATTCAGGCCGTGCAGCCGCGCTACCGCTCGATCTGCAAAGATCGATGTTTTTCGCGATGTCCCATGTAAAGATGCCCTTGTCTTCTTTCGGTCCACCAGTGATTTCGACCGAAAACATCTTCTCCATTTGCATCGTCGCGCGCCCTCCCCGGAGCATCTTGTTTTCAGGGAAACTGCATCAGATGTGTTCAACTTCAAGGCGCGCCAGTGACGTTTGTTTCGCCGCCTAAAGTTTAGCAAAGGTCTCCGGTGTGGTGCGGCGTCAATGCCATGCCACGACGTTAACAGGTCCCCTACCATTCGTGCGATGTCACAATTTGGCGACAAGTGCCCGCGCTCGTTCAGCAACCAGTGTTTGTTGTCAGGGGGACGCGATAAGCGCGGCGAATCGTAGTAGATCGTCCTGAAACAGGATCAGACGGAGAGCATGAGCAGCAAAAGCACGTTCCACCCACCCCACACCTCAGCCGATTTTGTGGTCTTCGGCGCGGTGTTGAAGGCGGTATGCCGAGAGCTCAGTGTCGAGCGGGATCGCGTAGCCGTTTTTCGAATAAGTCTGGCAATGACGAAGCTCTGGCAACAAGGTGTTCAAGACCCTGAGCAACTGAGGGCCATGGTACCCAGCTAAGAAAGAAGGCGATTTTCCGATGCATTTTTGGAGAAAACTCTTTGGTCGCTCGCACACGGCGTCTGAAAAAGACCTTCCAGCTTCAGAATTGCTCCAACACGAGATAACCGAATTTTCGGCTCGATACCCAACCACCTCAGCCGAAGACGTCAAAGCGGTTCAAGCGACGCTATCGGAATTTTCCCGGATGATGAAGATGCCGGACAGCGTTGCCATCAAGATGATCGAGCGGAAAGGCTGGACGGCCGGCGACACCCTCTTCACTGCGCTGGCTGGGATATGCATCGAAGTGCTCATGTCCGGCCGCCTGCACGCTGACAAAGGTGTGCTGAATCCGCTTGGCGACGCTTATGTGAGCCTCTTCGACCATTGTCTTGCAGAGCTGTCGCGCTCAGGCCGGCTGACAGTCACACAGTCCATGCGGGAGGCCGACGATCTCGAGATGATCGTTGCCAACACCGGGGCTGCGAAGCTGTAGTCGTTCCACGCTCGTCGACCGGGTACGGACCCTGCCTCTCGACGTCGCCCGCCTTGGCGTGCCGCACATATGTTCAGCATCGGCATGGCCGCGCACCGGATCGCAGCTGTCGTGCGAGAGTGTGCAGCTCATACACAAGCTGACATCACGCGGCACCGCGAACAGGTTGTCATTTCGTGTAACTTAAACGTCGCTAGTGCCGAGTTTCTACAGGCACCGAGAATTAGGGTGTGGCTAAGACGCTGTTCAGTAATGTCCCAGCGGCAGAATCGTGATCTGC
>Ga0247741_1000354_pt1 | contig 27005 bp, 24 predicted proteins | sample UWRJL213509R2_FD_180945 | JGI IMG/M metagenome (GOLD analysis project Ga0247741, IMG submission 180945) | Plant litter microbial communities from Arlington Agricultural Research Station in Wisconsin, United States - UWRJ-L213-509R-2 | ecosystem: Environmental > Terrestrial > Plant litter >... | reverse complement strand
TAAATGTTTTGCATGCTAACCAAGCCCCAACCACGATTGGAATACCAACATTAAATACGGTGGAGAATAGTAGTGGCGATACCGTAGATTTACGTGCGGCATTTGCAGACCGGGAAGATCAAGCCACACAATTAACTTATTCTATTGTCGGAAACACCAATAGCACATTGGTAACTCAAACAACTATCGATGCGCAAACGGGTAAACTACAGCTCCACTACGGCGAAAATAAATTTGGTACAGGTCAAGTTACAGTTCGAGCAACAGATACTCAAGGTGCGAGTGTCGATACAAGCTTTGATGTAAATGTTGCTTTCGTTAATCAGATTCCAACAACTACCGGCATTAAAAATTTCGACGTTATTCAAGGTAGCATTCCCAGCACCTTAAATTTAACGAAGATATTTAGCGATATTGAAAACGGAAGTAATTTGCAATACAGCCTCGTTAGCAACAGTAACTCAACGCTAATTCAATCTATTCAATTTAACCAGCAAACTCATATTGCCAGTATTCACTACAACTCAACACTCACAGGTGAAACCACTATTGTTTTACGCGCTACCGATAGCAACGGCGCATTTGTTGACAGCGAATTTAAAATTACGGTAGTACCAAAACCAATACCACCACAAGAAATAATACCGGTAATTCCACCAGCAGTTACTGATAAAAATACTACCGTTAATAATCCTGGCAACAACCCTGGTGATGCGACTACTAATCCACGCCCTAATGATATCGGCGTTGCGCCGGCGCTCGGTGGCGGTAAAAATCCAATTCAAGATAATACGAATATTACAGATCCACTCGCTAACAATTTAATTGGACATAAGGATGCGGGCGATGCGCAAACAATTATTGTTCCTACGCAAGCTAATCCAACGCAGGAAAATTTTGATCACAATCGTTATGATCGGATTGTTACCTTACAAGACACCCAAATTAAAAAAACGATTGATTCATTAAATACGCGTCCGCTAGTGTCTTCGTTAATTTTACCGGGTGAAGGTTATAGCGCTGCCGACGCGGAAGAGTTCAGCGCACAACTACGAAAAATTCGTCAGGAAATGGATGACACCATTAAAGAAGAGCAACAACAAAAAGCGCTGATTTCAGGAATAACCTTATCACTCACCACGGGTATATTAATCTGGTCGTTGAGAGCAAGTAGCTTGTTGTTAACTTTAATGTCTATGCTTCCGCTATGGCGTGGTATAGATCCATTGCCAATTTTGGAAGAAGTTAACAAGCGTAAAAAAGATATTGAAAAACAACGCAGTGATAAGAAAGCAGAAGATCAAAGCGCGAAAGAAGTTGGCTACTTATTTGATAACAATGATAACAACATAAAAAAAACTAAGGACAACGGTTGATGATTCGTATAACTCCTGCCATTCGTTTAAGTATCGGTCTAATCATTTTGGTCATATCGATTCTTTTATTAGCGCAAGCCTTAGGCTTAACATCCGGCACTGAAAAAAAACAATTTGAAACTCGCAAACAAATTGCTGAAACACTTGCAGCACAAATAAATTTAGCCGTGAGCCGTGGTGACGATAGTTTGGTACGCGACCTAATGAACGCCGCTATAGAGACAAGTACGGACATGCAATCCGCCGCTATTCGCAAAAGTGACGGTGAAGTGCTACTCGAAACCAATAATCATGCTGAATTCTGGAAAGGCGCCGAAGCAAAAAAATCTACGCCAACTCATATGCGCTTTCCGCTGATTATTAATAATCTCACGCGTGCAAATACTGAAATTACTTTTAAACCATTAAGTAGCGAAACTCATCCGCTATTTCATATTCCAACGTTTATAGTTCTCATTATTTTCGTCACGATCAGTGGCTTCGTTGGGTTCTGGCTATACATTCGCCGCGTGCTTAAACATTTGGACCCAAGCTCTGTTGTGCCAGCGCGCGTGCGCAATGCATTAAATATTTTGGCAGAAGGCGTTTTGATTTTAGATAAACGCGAACAAATTGTGTTGGCAAATACATCGTTACTCGAAAACCTGAAAAAACCCGAGCAAAATATAATAGGAAAAAAAGCGAGCAGTTTAGGTTGGCAACTTATTGAGCATCAAGACACTACGGAATTTCCATGGCTAACGGCATTAAAATCAAATGTTAAACAAGTTAACATTCGCATTGCCCTTCCCACTGAGGAAGAAACAACAAAAATCTTTCGCGTAAATGCCGTGCCCATTCTCGACGCAAAAGGCTCAAGCCAGGGCACCATTGCAGTTTTCGATGATATTACCGAGCTGGAAGAAAAAACCTTGCTGCTAGAAGATATGATTAAAGAACTAGCGAAATCTCGCGCCGCCATTGAATCAAAAAATAAAGAATTAACATTTTTAGCAACACGCGACCCACTCACAAACTGTTTCAACCGCCGCGCACTCTACGAGTATCTTGAAGGGAAATCTGCAGGCTCACTAAAACCCAATACCGACTACGCCTGCATTATGGCCGACATAGATCACTTCAAACGCGTAAACGATACCTACGGCCACGGCGTCGGCGACGACGTTATTAAAATGATGGCAACCACAATAAAAGAAGTTGTGCGCGAAAAAGATATAGTCGCGCGCATGGGCGGCGAAGAGTTCTGCATCATTTTGCCGAACACATCATTAGAAGTAGCACATAACATCGCCGAACGCTGCCGCGAAAAAATCTGGTCGAAAATTACCGGCGGTGTAAAAGTCACCGCAAGTTTCGGCGTAACTTCAATAACCCTCGGCGCAAAAGATTTCACCGCAATAATTCATCAAGCGGATGAAGCGCTTTACGCATCAAAAGAAAATGGACGAAATCGCGTAACATCGTGGAGTACGGAAACTACATCGAAGGGTGGATAAGGTTTTGTTTCGGATATTAAATTGATTTTCGGAATCCGATTCATATATGCATTACCAAGCTGGAGCTTGGGAACGAGAAAAAACATATTGCCATTTATAAGTCAGACATGTTTGGCTGCGCAAGCTTAGCCCAACCTACCTGAGAAAACTTTTATTTACTAGGGAGTCGTCATGCCCGCGTAGTGGGTATGACGGCGAAAACGTCTATTACCTTAACCTTAACTAAACCGCTTTGTTATCTGCCTTAAGTTTATATACCTTGACTTCTTCACCAACCAATTTAACTTTTAGTTGAAGCAGCTCATCATTATAACTTTTACAAATGCTTTCTATTCCAGCCTGCATTTGATCATAAATATTTTTAGCATCTTTCTCGCTTTCAAAAAGAGTAAGATCTATTCTAAAAAGAACATCGTTATCACGCGTACTTTTATATTTCTCTGCTCGCTGTACAGCATACTTTACAACATCCTGAGACTCTCCCTTTCCCTCATAATATTTTCTGACAGTTTCTATAAAGCTTGAGGGATTAGAACCTTCGTCCTTCTTACGAAATTCAATAACATTACTCATAGATCATTCCTAGATAATTTATTAAATGTAATTTTTTTAACCTTGAAATATTAAGAACCACCAAACACCCTACCCACCTCTTCCGCAATAATCCTAGCCCCCGCTTCCACCACACTCGCATCCTGACAATAAGTGACTCTTATGCACTCATGCCGATGCTGCCATTCTTCTTCCAAACCCGGAAAAAAATGATGGCCAGAAATTACCAAAACACCGCGTGCTTTTAAACGTTGGTAAAGTTCCTCGCTTGTTATGGGTAAATCTTTAAACCATAGCCATAAAAAAATTGCGCCCTCGGGTTTATGGATTCGGTAAGGTAAATTGCCTAAATGTTGTTTGAAAATTCGTACCGCGTTTTCCATTCTTTCGCGATAAAATGGAGCAACTACTTCGCGGCTGAGTTTTAGGATTTTTCCATCCGCCAATAATTGTTTTGCGAGTGCAGGGCCAAAGTTGCCGCAGGCTAAATTGACGATGGTATTTGCTTTTGCGAATGCGCTTATCACTTTCGGATTTGCAATGACGATTCCCGTGCGCGCGCCGGGTAAACCTAATTTGGATAGGCTCAATACTAAAATAGTATTTTTATTCCAATGCGGTTTTATATCCGCAAATAAAATATTGGGGAATGGTGTTCCGTAAGCGCCATCCACAATGAGGGGCACGTGGTGTTCTTGCGCGAGTTGGTCGAGGTGATCCAACTCTTCATCACTAATTACATTGCCAGTGGGATTGGTGGGGCGCGATACGCAAATTGCTCCGGTGTTTTCGGTGATGTGAAGTTTGGAGAAGTCTACGTGATACTTAAAAAATCCATCGTCCAATAATTCAATGCTAGGGCGTGTGGATGTAAAAAAATCTTCGCCGATTCCTAAATCGCTGTAGCCCAAATATTCGGGCGCGAGTGGGAATTGAATTTGTTTTTTAACACCATTTTCGTATTCGCCCGCGAACATATTAAACAACACAAAAAATGCAGATTGGCTGCCGTTGCTGAGCGCGATATTGTCGCGTGTGAGTGGCCAACCGTATTCGCTATTGAGCATTTGAGCGAGCGCATCCAACACTTCTACGTCACCTTGCGGCGGCTGATAAACGCCGAGCAATTGATGTGCTTGTTGTGGGTCTTGCAGAGTTTTTTCGAGTGCTTCGGCGAAGGCTTCTTCCATCGCTGGAATTCGAGCGGGATTGCCGCCGCCCATAAAAATCATATTGGGATTGGTACGCAGGGCATCGCCCATGTCGTCCATCAATTGGACTATGCCAGCGTTGCCACCGAGTTTGTTGCCGAAACGTGAAAATTGCATGTGAGATTCCGTGCTGGGGAAAATATAGCGGGCAATCTAGCGCGGAATACAGGGAATGGGAACAATTGAAATTGGTTATAGAGGGGAGATGTAAAACTTATTGGGAGGAAATGGAAATTGTGGGTCAGGTTGCTCGTAAAGCTAGATCGAGCAACGCTTAAATCAAACCAAACTTGCGCAAAACTTCCTGCAATTTTTCGGGGCTTACGGGCTTTTGGATAAACTCCATTGCGCCTAACTTGGTAACGCGGGCATGGGCGTCTGGTTGAATATCGCCAGAGATCACGATAATCATGGCGTCGAGTCCTTCAGCTTTTACGGCTTCCAGAACTTGATAGCCATCCATTTCAGGCATGGTCAAATCCAGAAAAACCATTTCGCCCTTGCCTGCGCGTATTGCTTGAATGCCTTCCAATCCATTGGTTGCAAAGGTGATTTCAACATCCCAACCCGCCGGTAACGCCTTGGCGACCTGCTTGCGAGCCATGTTGGAATCATCACAAATAAGAAGAGGTATGGTCATAAATCGTGTTTTTGAGCGCAACTATTAATGGAATAACCTGAGTATAGACAGGCATTCTCACTTCGCTGAACTTTTCACCACACTTTTTTGGTTTGGCTGCGGGTGCTAAGTTGGATACTCAGTTGAACGGACGCTCGAAACCAAATCGCACCCACTTATCTCCCGTCAAAAAACGCCTCAACAGAAAGGTTAAAGCGCTCGTTTTCCAGATTATCCACGTATCCCAAATGCAATTTTGAGTTGGCAAACCAAGGCAAGCTTTCAAGCTGGCTGTGATTAGCGGGCAGACGATCAACTTCACCAAGCAGGTCGCGCACCTCATTGAGCGTTAAGCGAGCCAGGTCGCGGCTCAGCACAAACTCGTTTTGCTGAGTGATGGCAATAACATTATTGGATAAAAGAACTTCACGAATACGCTGCCATTGATCGCTTGAAAGCCCCAGCTGCAAAAATTCTCGATTTCTAACGCTACTGCCTTTATGGGACGCTTCATGAAATTGCCAAAGCACCAACAAACAAGCAAAAAAATCCGGGTAGCCGCGGTCTTTCATATCCACTTGATACAGCTCAATACTGCGAACCAAAATAGCTCCACCCAGGATGACCATCCAGCTAATGTTAATCCACAGCAGGAAGAGAGGAACCACAGCAAATGCACCGTAGATCAACTTGAAGCTGGAATGCGAAACCATAAACGCAAAGCCGGATTTGATTAACTCAAACACCAGCAGAGTCACTACGCCGCCGATAGCCGCGTGCCTGAGCCGAACTTTGCAATTGGGTACGGCGACAAATAATAAGGTGAAGGCTGACGCGGTTAGCAGCCAGGGTATCCATTCAAAAGCGACGTCCAACAAACTCAAGCTTTCGTAATGACCTACAAAAGTACGCAGCGCGATTAGATAGGTTTTCATAAATACGGCGAGGCCAATTAGTAACGGCCCCAAACTTAAAATCGCCCAATACAGCAAAAAGTTGGAAACGCCCTTGCGCTGACGTTGCACATTCCAAATCCCATTGAAATTTTGCTCGATATTTTTGAGCATAAAATAGGCAGATAGCATTAAAAATATCACGCCTACAGCGGTGAGCTTGCGCGCCTGTTGCGAAAAATCGCTGAGATACTTGGTGATGGTTTGTTCATTGCCGGGCAAAAGCTGCGAATAAATCAGCGATTGGAATTGATCACCCACCGACGAAAACGCTGGAATAATCGAGAACATGGAATAGCTAACAGTCAGCAAAGGAACAATTGCAAACAGCGTCATATAAGTAAGGGAGGCTGCGCTTTTTTGGCAATCCTTTTCCCCATAAAGCTTGAACGCCAGAGTGAGGCAACGGCGAATAACACGATAATAATGGTTAATTTCAGTAAGCAATGACCTGCCCTCTTTTAACACGCCCGGAATCATTTAAGGGCTATAATGCGGTTTTTATCCAGATTAAATACTATGCCGACACTTTACCATAACCCGCGCTGCTCCAAATCACGCGAAGCACTAGCGCTTTTGCAAACCAATGGATGCGATCCGGATATTGTGTTGTATTTGGAAACTCCGCCCACCGCCAAACAATTGAAACAATTGCTCGCCACTTTAGGTATTAGCGCACGCCAATTATTGCGCAAAACTGAAGACGCCTACAAAGAATTACATCTTGATGATGAAAAGCTTAGCGAAGCGGCGCTGATAAAAGCTATGGTCACTAATCCAAAATTAATTGAGCGCCCGATTTTTATTAATGGCGATAAAGCCGTAATTGGTCGTCCACCAGAAAACGTATTACAGATTATTTAATTCAATAGTTAAAAAAGTTAAACATTTTTGAGAAAAATATGACGCCCTATATTTTGATTTTGTACTACAGCCGCTTCGGTGCAACCTTTGAAATGGCTAAACAAATTGCGCGTGGCGTGGAGCAAGCAGGCGCAATTGAAGCGCGTTTGCGCACAGTGCCAGCAGTATCGCCCGTTACCGAAACGAGCGAACCCGCAATTCCCACTGAAGGCGCAATTTATTGCAGCGAAAGTGATTTGAAAAATTGCTCAGGTTTAATTCTTGGCAGCCCTACTCGTTTTGGCAATATGGCCGCACCCATGAAATACTTTTTGGATGGCACCAGCAACGCATGGGTTAACGGCGATTTAATTAACAAACCGGCCGCTGTATTTACCTCAACATCCACCTTGCACGGTGGACAAGAAAGCACACTCTTATCGATGATGTTGCCTTTAATACACCACGGTATGCTGATTACTGGAATTCCCTTTAGCGAATCCGAATTATCAACCACCAAAACCGGCGGCTCACCTTATGGAGCGTCGCATCTGGCAAGCGGAGATAGCCCACACAAATTAAGTGACGATGAAATTTCATTATGCCAGGCACTTGGCAAGCGTCTTGCAAAAATCGCGTTGAAGCTGGGAGCGGAATAATGGGTGATCGCAGCAGCAAAAAAAATACTGAAATTCCGAGCAAAGAAGAGTTAATTAAGGCAAGTGTTCAGGTGAGGCAAAAATTAACAATTGGGCGATGGGTAACGCACCTAAGTTACGGCGCAATTTTGGTATTAATAAGCTGGTTGAATTTCTTGCCTGCCGATAGCAGCATTAAATTATGGATAGTAAAAGTAATTCCCCTACTTATTTTTATTCCCGGCTTTCTGCAACAAAAGTATCGCACTTACAGCTGGTTATGCTTTGCCATTTTGCCATATTTTATTTGGATAACTCCTTTGGTTATGGCTCGCGGTGACTGGAGTGATTGGACAATGATAGTGCTCATAGTCATTTTATTTATAGCCGCCATGATGACCAGCCGCTGGATGCAACAGCAATCCCATTTGGATTGGCAAATTTCAAATACACCGTCAAACTAATTTTATATAGGAAGAAATTGTGAATTATCCTCAACAAAAACCGCGTGGAGCTTTTCGTCGCTTTTTTAGCGGAATAGGTTCGGTCTTCACCTTTTTACGCAATCTGGTAATGAATATTTTTTTTATAATATTCCTCTTAATAATTTTTGTAGTGATTGGCAGCAGCGCACCTAAACCGCTGCCTGACAGCTTCGCGTTGCGCGTTGCGCCGAGCGGTGTATTGGTGGATCAACGCAGCTACTTGGATACCGCCAGCCTGTTAATGAAAGATGACAAAGAAGAATCTGAAACTCTAGTGCGCGATGTGGTTGATGCAATCAATTACGCCGCTGAAGACAAACGCGTAGACAGCATCGTTTTAGAATTAGGTGGATTACGCGGCGGTGGCATCACCAAGATGAGCGAAATCGGCCAAGCCTTATTAACCTTTAAAGCCAAGAACAAAAAAATTATTGCGGTGAGCGATAGTTATAGCCAGGATCAATATTTTTTAGCCAGCTACGCCGATGAAATCTACTTACACAAAATGGGCGAAGTGCAATTAACAGGTTTTGGTCGCTACATGACTTATTACAAAACCGCGCTTGAAAAACTCGGTGTAAATGTTCACGTATTTCGCTCCGGAAAATACAAAGATTACGTAGAGCCCTACTTGCGTGACGATATGTCGGATGAATCGCGTGAGCACAATTCACAATGGTTAAATGCCCTTTGGTTGCAATACACAGCAACTGTAGAAGCTCAGCGCAAATTGCCCGACGGTAGCTTAAATAATTTGATCAACAATTTGGACGTTAAATTAACCGAAGCAAAAGGCGATAGCGCGCAGCTTGCTCTCAACGAAAAGTTGGTTGATAAATTAGTCACGCGCAACGAAATTGATAATTTGCTAATCGAGAAATTTGGCAAAAGCGACGAAGGTGAATTTTACAAAGCCGTTGGCGTACATTCTTATTTAACCGACACTCACTTGCACAAAATGCCTAAAGCGGAACAAGTTGGTTTGATAGTCGCATCCGGCACTATTCAAGATGGTTACCAACAAGAAGGCTCAATTGGTAGCGAAAACTTCGTAGAGCTTTTGCGCGGCGTTAAAGACGATAAATCGATTAAAGCCTTGGTTATCCGCGTGGATAGTGGCGGTGGCAGTGCGTTTGCGTCTGAAATTATTCGCGGTGAAATTGAAGCGATTCACGCACAAAAAATCCCAATCTTTATTTCAATGGGCAGTGTTGCAGCATCAGGCGGTTATTGGCTAGCAACTGCTGGCGATGAAATTTGGGCAACTCCCACAACAATCACTGGCTCAATTGGCGTGTTCGGTGCCTTCCCTACACTTGAAAATAGCTTACAAAAAATTGGTTTAAATACCGATGGAATTAGTACGACCGAATTAGGCGGCGCTCCCAGTATTGAACGCCCACTCGCCCCTAAAATGAATACTGTTATTCAAGCTGGCGTAGATCATACCTATCAAAGCTTTATTAAATTAGTTGCTAATGCACGCAAAAAAGAAGTGGCGGAAATTCATGAAATAGCACAAGGCCATGTATGGACAGGTGCGAAGGCAAAAGAAATTGGATTGGTCGATCACCTCGGCACTTTAAACGAAGTGATTGCGGCAGCGGCAGCACGTGCTGAATTAAAGGAATACAGTGTGCAGTTGATTACTCAAAAACTTTCACCTAAAGAAGAATTTATTCGTAAAATTCTGGGTGACGATGCAAAAGTTTTTGTGCCGAAATCGCTGCTAAAACCTTTTGTTGATTTGCAAACGGTGCAACAAGAGTTGTCACCATTGTTGAAACCTTTATTGGCATTGCAACACCTGACCGACCCACAAGGAATTTACGCGAGCTGCCTGGAATGCGTCAGTCCTTAAGTGTTAGCTCTTAGTTGTAATACTTAGTAAAAAATAAAAAAAGCGCGCCATTAATATGAGCGCGCTTTTTTTGACTGTTATTTTTCAATCTACTACAAAATAATTAATGATCTTCGACCAAAGTCAGCATCCAGCTAACGCCGAAACGATCTATTAGCATTCCATATAGCGGCGACCAAAATGTACTGCCCAATGCCATCAAAATGTGGCCTCCATCAGCAAGTGCGCTAAACGCACTTTCAACTTCCATCACTGTCGGAAAAGCAAGCGAAAGACTAAAACCTTTAAAGCCAATGTCATCATTGCGACCATCCGACACCATTATTCGGTGACCCGCGATAGTCATTGAAGCGTGCATAACCTTATTTTCAAAGCCGGGCTGAATTACCCCAGGTGGTAATGGTTGAGGGCTGTCGTTAAATAGCATAACCATCTCCACCTGTGCTCCAAGCGCTTTACGGTAAAACTCAATCGCCTCTTCACAACGACCGCCAAAAAACAAATAGGGTTCGATTATTGCCTGAGCCATAGCGCCTCCAAAATAGATTGCGGTGATGATTTAAAGAAACAAAGCCTGGATTATACAAAGATTTTCAAAATCAGTTTTTTGTACGCCTGTATCGCATAGCCGAATAAACAAATATATACTCGGAAACGCAACTTGGTGCCACTCATACCTACAATAATAAATATGCTTTATAACCCGGATGAATAGGCCGCACGAATAAGCCCAGCTATACATTGCATCCAGCTTTCAATTAGTTTTAGCCAAGAACAACTTCCAACGATTCATTTTTAATAATAACCATGGAGTGATCTTATGAAAACAATGACCATTATCGGGCGAGCTTTTATCGCAATCGCCATGATTGTATTCGGCGTGCAGCATTTTGTTTATCTCGAATTTGTAACTCGCGCGTTTCCAGTCATACCGCTCTGGATTCCCGGCCATATTATTTTTGTATGCATTTTAGGTGCATTTTTAATTATCACCGGTGTTGCTGTTTTACTGCAAATCAAAGCGCGCACCCTAAGTGTATTCCTGGGTAGCACAATTTTGCTAACGTTTCTGCTCCTACTTTTACCATCGTTATTAACTAACTTAAATAACGGAATGGTATGGACTAATGCGGGAAAAGCACTGGTATTAGCAGGAGCGAATTTTTTGGTAGCTGCAAACTTCGCCAAAGATAGCAACAATAATGTAATTAATGTACTGGAAAAACTGATTCCTTTAGGAAAATATTTTTTAGCAGGATTTTTTATTTTAGCGGGCATACTGCATTTTATTTACGCGCCATTCGTTGCAATGCTAATTCCAAAGTGGATTCCTGCACCGCTATTCTGGACTTACTTTGCAGGTGTCGCACTCATAGTAGGTGCAATTGGTATGCTAATTCCGCGCACACAATTTTTGGCAGCTACGCTCTCAGCGATTATGGTTTTTATTTGGGTAATTATTTTGCATATTCCACGCGCCTTAGCGGACCTGCACCAACCCAATGAAACAACTGCTACTTTTGAAGCCTTGGCGATGTGTGGGATGGCAATTTTAATTGCTGTATTTGCAAAACAAGCTAAACGAATTAGCTAGAACTAACGATTAGCAAGCCAAATATTAGCGGCGGCAATAGTTGCCGCTAATTCTTCTGCTAGGCTTTTACACAACTGATCAACTCCGTCCAGATTATTATCAGCAATATTATTCTCAAGCACTCTTGATGCATCAGCAAAACGCTTTGCGCCAAGCGTACCAATTGAGCCGCGCATGGTGTGTAGCAACCGCGCCATATCTTCATAACGTTTTTCTTGCAGTGCCAGCTCAACTTTTTCCATGGATGCGACGCTGCTATTTACGAGATTACGAATCAAACTAATCGTTTTTTCAATTTGCGCGCTGTTGCCTGCAACCATAGAAAATAATTGATCGACATTAAAAATTCCACTAGGGTTTTGTGATGGCTCGGTGACGATTTCAAATTTGTCTTTATCAATCTGCGCTGAATTTTGATTACCTAGATAACGATGAATTGTAGCGAGCATTTGCTCGACTTCTATAGGCTTGGCAATTAAATCATTCATACCTGATGCAATACATTTTTCCCGCTCAAATTCGGTAACACCCGCCGTCATCGCTAAAACCGGCAGCATTAACTTTAATTCATTACGTATAAAATGAGTTGCGGTGAAGCCATCCATCACTGGCATTTGAACGTCCATTAACACCAAATCATAACCGTGGTTTTTATTGCGTAATAAATCCACCGCTTGTTTTCCGTCATCGACGATATCAACCTTTGCACCGGCTTGCTCTAACAAACCTTTCGCCACAATTTGATTAAACGGATTGTCTTCCACCAACAATAAATGTCCGTTTATGCGGGTTTGAATTGTCTTATCCAACTCAGGTAGCGCGGATGCATTTTTTCCATGCCGCACCAGAACTTCATGCAAACTATCGAACAAGCTTGAGGATGTAATAGGTTTGAATAAATATGCATCTGGTTGAAAGAATACTTCACTTTTTACGAGTTGATTTCGCCCAAACGCATTCATCATAAGAATTATCGGTAGCGGAATTTCTGTTTCCGTACGTCTAATTATTTGCGATAGATTTTCGCCTTCAAGCGCGGGAATTTGCCAGTCGATGAGAATCGCATCGTATGATTCATGAGTTTTATTTTTGTGTTGAATTAATTCAATAGCAGCTTCTGCTGTTGCAACGCAATCCGCCTGCCATTGCCATGTTTTAATAGTTTTTTGTAAATAATCTAATGTGGTTTGATTATCATCTACCACCAGAAGTTTTAATTTACCCAGCAGTTTTTGTGAGCGAACTACTTCTTCATCGTCACCTGCAATAATCAGCGGTACCCTTACCGCAAATTCACTACCCTTCCCCAAAATACTGCTTATTTCAATTTTTCCACCCATTAATTCCGCAAGGCGGCGCGAAATTGTTAAACCCAAACCAGTACCACCAAACTTTCGCGTCATTGAAGAATCGGCTTGGGTAAAGGGTGAAAACAATCTGTCCTGTTGCTCCTGCGTCATACCTATACCGGTATCACTTACGCAAAAATGTAACTGAATGTTGTTAGTATCGCGCGCCACTGTTTTAACCAGAACAGAAACTTCGCCATGTTCAGTAAACTTAATAGCATTGCCAACTAAATTTACTAAAATTTGTTGTAGACGATGAGCATCGCCGATAAAAATTTTAGGAACATCAGGTTCAATGCCTATCGCCAATTCCAAATTTTTATCGCCTGCATTTACACTCATGATAGTGGCAAGTGAATGCATGACATCCCCCAACCGAAACTGCGTGGGCGACAACTCCATTCGGCCCGCTTCGATTTTTGAAAAATCCAGCACATCATTTAAAATACTTAACAATGATTTTCCTGACGAACTTATCATCTCCAAATATTTTTGTTGGTCTGCAGAGAGTTCAGTTCGTGTCAGCAGTTCTGCCATACCCAGCACGGCATTAAGTGGCGTGCGAATTTCGTGGCTCATATTGGCAACGAATTCACTTTTAGCCTGATTAGCAAGCTCGGCTCTTTCCATCGCCGTGCGCAATTCTAAATCCGCTCGTTTACGCTCAGTAATGTCGCGTACTATGCCTACAAATAAATGTTTGTTTTCAATATTTATGGCGTTAATGGCAAGTTCAAGAAAAAATGTTTTACCACTTTTGTGCAAGCCCGGAAGCTCGACACTTTTTCTACCCACTACAGTTGGTTCACCACCAGATAAATAACGCTTCATGCCCGCATCGTGTGCGGCTTGCATTTCTGTGGGCATAAGTATTTTGATGTTTGCACCCACCGCTTCTTCATTGCTGTAACCAAAAATAACAGAAGCCGCGTGATTGAATGATTCGATAACACCGCGCTCATCTAAAGTAATAATGCCTTCACCTACGTTATCCATAATCGTGCGAATACGCAGTTCTTTATTGGTTGCTTCGCGCTCTGAACGCAACAGCTTTGACGCGAGCGGAATTATTTGTGCACGCAATAAAAAAACTCCACCTGCGGCTAAAAATAGCAGCATGGGAATGCTCCATTTAAATTGCTCGCGAATGGGTTCCAGAAGCTCTTCGGTATCTTTTTTTACTACTATGCCCAAGCCAGTGTTTGAGAGCGGGCCGTAAGCTGCGACCACATTTATGTCGCGATAATCCAGCCCGCGATAAATGCCCGTATTTCCGCCTACCGCAAATGTCATGGCAGTAGTTTTGCCGCTTTTGACTTCACGTTCAGACTCATAAACCTGAGGATGAGATCTATCTGGAAAACATAAGAGGCGGGAATTCTTGGAAATACACATACGCAATTCGCTAGTTGCTCCCAACTCTTCGCTCAACACAATGTGACGCAATGATTCCTCTAAGACCAACGAGCCATTTAAGGCACCATCGCTACCGATAATGGGCACAGTTGTTTTTAGAAAAAGACCATCAGACCACATTAAAACGGCAGGTACATTCAAACCTAGGTCAATATCCAAATCAGGGCTTTGAATAAAAGATCCCGCGCTTAAAAGTTCGCGATGATTAACATCGTAAATAATAATTGCAGAAACGCCCATGTTAAGCACACTTTGACCAGCAAGATTAAGCTCGTCGATATTAGCTTGGTCATTTGGGTTTTTGGCAAGATCATGAGACAGACGAATCACGCTAGGCCGGCCAGCCACTCCAAATGCCTTATTGGTTGATTGCTCAACTTCCAGATTAAATAGAGTTGTTTGATTTTTAACTGCTGACGTAAGATTCTGGGCCAAGACTCTTTCAAAAGTAGCTTGCTGCGCTGCAAACCCCGACACCCCTGCTGTGAGCGCGACTACCAGTAAAAGCGCCGTACCTACAAAAACTATTTTGTCGCTGTCCGTAAAATAACGGCGCGACTGGTACCACTCCGAGTGATACCAGCCATCCCACAAACCCAAGGCCAAAAATATCATTGCGGTAGCAGTGTGAGCGGCCATGCGAGTTGCTTTGAAACCGTAGAGCAAATCCAGTTGAAGTAAATACCCAAGCAAGCCAGCAATGCCAATGAATAACAATAAAAATGTTAAACATTGAATGGCTATTCCTCTAACGCGGCTATTCACCTGGCGGGATAAAACCAAAATACTACTCGCCAAAAAAAATGCCACTGCAGTATTTAACGCCATTCGGCCAGGATTTGGGTTGCCATCTTTGAGCCAGTTGTGCGCGGTCGGGAAATCTAGTCCTAGACCCATCCCCACAATATTTTCAACTATGGCAACGGCAGCGATAACAAGCACCAACCAACCAATCGCGCTTCGTAGAAAAGCTGACCAGCCAACATTTAACGCGGGAACAATAAGCGCTACACCCAGCAACACGAAACACATTGCAGCGCTCAAAACCATTCCGACGAAATCTGGCTTTATTTGCACAAGCAAAGGATTGTGCAAAAACCAGCCGAGGATAACCAGAAGCCCCAGCAGGAAATTTAAGACACCAGCCCATGTTTGACTACTTGTGAGTATTTTCATTAACACCTTGGCGGCCAGAAACTTGTATAAGTTGGCGCGAAACAGACGAATAGAGTGAAATGAGAGTGCTGAGAACCAGTACAGATCAGCAGGTTCATAACCAAATGTTTATTCAGAATAGGCTGAAACAGTAAGCTTCGCCATTTAATGGAGGGTTGAATCAGAAAACGAACGAGCCACGTCGGACTCGCTCATGCATATTGCAGATAAAGGATTAACTTTTGCGGGCTTTAACTCGAATTTTCTTAGAGAAGATAGCGAACAAGCCCATCATTAATAGGATGACAGCTGAAGGCTCCGGCACTTCAGTGCGGGTTACATCCACCGAAAAAGTGACATCACCCAGCCAAATCTTGCCGTTGTAAACGCTAAGAAATTCTTCCGCTTTACCGAATAAATCAAGATTGAGTTCGCACTCACCATTATTATAATTTTCCCGCTGACAATAAGATTCATCTTTGCGCCAACTGGTACGCTGAGTAATTATTTCGGGGTTAATATCGTAATAGTTAGTACGGCCATCAAAAATATAAGAATTAAATTGAATCGTCTCTACTGTACTCGGATCATCGTAATCGTCGAAGTCATCTATTGTTTTGCTAAAGTCATAACTTAACTCAACAGAATTGATGCTATCTGTTAAATGATTGTACCCATGCTTAGTTAAATCAAAATCAAAAACACGAGAACCTAAATCCAGAGTCTTGTTAACAGAAATAACATCCGTGATAACGAGTGCTTGAGAGCTAATCGGTATTAAACATGCGCACGCAATCAGCAATGAACTTAACTTATTCATAATCACCTCTAAACCTTATTTATTTTTGAATGCTAGTAAGTCGTACTAGACGAAATTAATGTAAAAACCAGCGGGAGAATTACATAAGCGAATAGGATGATCTGTGCGGCATTACACATTTACAAAAGCATTTATAAAAGAAGAAAACAGAATTATTTCTAGAGGGAATTTAATACCAATAAAGATGATTTAGACGATAAATTTTACTGGCTTTGAAATAGATTTCAGCGCTCAATAAATAGATATGTAGGGGCTAGCCACGTCTATCTAAAAAGCGCTGAAAATTTTTACACTACACAAACTTTACGCTCGCAAAGTGAAGGCAAAAAAACCTTAGCGGTTTTCTTTAGCGTTGCCTATACCTTTTTGTACGGCACCTTCAACTTGTTTGCCGATACCTTTAGCTTGTTGCTTTTCGCTACCTACGGCTTCGCCAACTTTTTGTTGAACTTTACCAGCGGTTTGCTTAATTGAACCTTTCACTTGATCTTTATTCATGATATTCACCTTAAATAATGAGTGATTGAAATTAAATGAAAAGAACGATTTGATTACTCTAATCTGACTCAATATTTCGTTGAAAAATACTGCGTTCCAGAAATTTCCTTATAGTGGTATCGCTTCATTTCATGGTGCTAATATCTCATCAGATCCACATAAGGTATGTTCGTTAGTTAACGCTTATGGTAAAAAATAATTCACTCAAAAAAAATTTAGCTTCCAATAAAAATTGCGGTCTAAGGTGACATTAATAACTATCTATAAAATTCAAAATTCCGCACTTAAATTCAATTTTTTAGACTGCTTAAATTGTTTTTTAGATTAACGCTTTCTAATGATATTTTTAGCATTATCTTTAAAGAATTTACTAATTTTTAGCATTAGAAAAATTATTGAAGATAAAAATTTAGAATACTGGCTGCACAAACCAATTTACAGTTCGTTGATTTATTAACCCATGTACATTTGAAGCTGCGAATACCTCCATTAGTTTTTTCATGGAATTGATACCCTGAATTTCCTTGTCCCAAAAAATCAAGTCATGGATTCGGCCAGTATCATCCTGAAAAATATGTCGGGATCTAAAACCCGGCCTTAATCGCAACCATGAATCTATATCATGATTTCCTGCAATAAAATCGCTCAGCGTTTTATTTTTCGCTAAAAGAAAAGTTGTTACTTCAACAGCCCCATTTTGTTTCATATAATTTACCTCGTACAGTTCAGCGAATTTAAAGCGACGGGTGCTGCCAACTTTTGTAAACAACTTCCAAACTATATCCATCAGGATCAAACACGTTTGCCGCATAATAACGCGGGTCATAATGCAAACGTGCGCCGGGCTTACCGTTGTCTATTGCACCAGCAGAAATTGCGGCATCATAAAATATTTGTACTTGAATTTCGCTTGTTGCAATAAAACCAATATGAACCGCTCGTGAGTCAACGTAACCTTCACGCAACCAAAAAAATACGCGGCCATTAGCACCAAAACCTTTTAGATCAGGGTGACCCGGCGGGCCCTGTTTTCCATCGTAATCATGTACATGATTTATGCCGAGCGGCTTTAACGCTTGCTCATAAAATGTGATGGAACGCTTTACATCAGAAACGCTAATAAAAATATGATCCAGCATAAATTCCTCGCTTATTAAATATAAAAACCACCCGCAACTTCGATACGTTGCGCGTTAATCCAATTATTGTCATCCGATAAAAGCGAAGCGACGACCTTACCAACATCATCCGCCTCACCAACACGACTTAACGCAGTTTCATTTGCAAGTGTTTGCGCAAATTCGGGATTTTTATCCAGAGCACTATCCGCAAGTTCGGTGCGAATTGCCCCCGGTGAAACGCTGTTCACCTGAATTTCTCGCGCACCAAATTCTTTTGCGAGACATCTTGTGAATATATCCATTGCACCTTTGCATGCAGCATAAGGCGCGGTTCCTGCAAAAATAACCCGAGTAGTCGCACTGGTGATATTGATGATCTTACCCTTATCCGCCAATGAAGGTAGTAGAGCTTGCGTTAAGAAAAATGGTCCTTTGAAATGGATATTTAACATCTGATCAAAATAATTTTCGGTAACATCTGCAATCATTGCAAAACCACCTACTCCTGCATTATTAACAAGATAATCGAAATTATCGCGTTGCCATTTTTGTTTTAAAACAGTTTTTAATTCACGAGAAAAAATTTGAAAACTCGATACATCACTTATATCAAGCTGCAAGGCAACCGCGGTACCACCCGCATCTTCAATTTGTTTGACTACTGCCAGCGCTTGCTCTTTCTGACGTAAAAATGTTATCACCACAGCTACACCGCGTTTAGCCAGCTGTAATGCTGCGCTACGACCAATACCGCGACTCGAACCCGTCACCAATGCAATTTTCATAATAAACCTCAGTTTTTTCCATTCGGCAAATTTAATTAGGATTTCATTACCGAGTATTTATCCTGCTCGATAACCTCAGGGTTTATAATATTTTCATCGCGTCTAATTGCGTTATATTGATAAGACCAGAGTCTTGCCTAATCCTGCTTATGTAATTTTTACCGAGATCCGAATGACAACAAATTCGTTACAACTCATGTGCAATCTTGTAGGTCGTGCAGGCCCGAGAAAAACAGAAACTGGTATTCCACGTCTTGCAATGGTTAGAGGAGAAATTCCTGCTCATCGCTTGGCCGCTGTATATGAGCCAATGATTAACTTGGTGTTACAAGGCAGCAAAGTGCTAACGATTGGCGAGCAAGTTTTGCATTACAACGCCGCCAGTTATTTTGTGATGTCTGTTGATTTACCGGCGACAGGAAAAGTGATTCCGGCCAGTGAAGTTAAACCTTATATGGCGGTGAGCCTTACAATTAGCGCAGCCGTTGTATCCGAAATGATTAGCAGCAACTCTGCGCTATCCATACCCGATAACGCCAAAGGTTTTTCTGTTTGTACAATGACAGATCGGCTCATGGACGCCTGGTGCCGATTACTTCAATTAATAGACACACCGCAAGATATTCCAGCGCTAGCCCCACTTTATGAACGCGAATTACTGTATTTAGTATTACAGGGACCACAAGGCTGGTTGCTACAAGAAATAGCTAGTGCAGGAAGTGACTTAACGAAAATTCATAAATCCATTCAATGGATACGGCAGCATTATCAAAAAACGTTACCGGTCGAGCAACTTGCCGATGTAGCAGGAATGAGCAAGTCCGCGTTCCACCGCCACTTTAAAAGCATCACTGATCTAAGCCCACTGCAATATCAAAAGCAAATGCGTTTACTGGAAGCACGCCGATTACTTTTAGAAAGCCAACAAGGCGCCGCGGAAATTTCTTATCAAGTAGGTTACGAAAGCCCATCGCAATTCAGCCGCGAATATGCTCGCTTTTTTGGTTTGCCGCCGACGCAAGATATTGCAGGACTGAAAATACTGCTGAGATTGGAAAATTAAATATTAAAAAATTTTAATATTTAGAGAGATTATTGTGAGCAACTTTTGTATATCGCTAGATCGTGGTTTTTAGAATACTTTTACGCAGAAAATCAAAATTGCGACTTAAAAACTGTCAAGCGCACATAGTGCGCGATGCTTGAGCGACTGGTTAAATTTTATTTAGAACTAATGAAATTAAATACCAGCTTAAAAGTAAAAATCCAGCGACCCCAGTATAAATTAAAAAATACAATATATATTTTGTATTTTCAAAGTCATTCTTTCCACTAAGAACTAGCAGCCTAAATTTTTCATTATTTAAAGCTTTGAATGAAACTATAACTAAAAATGCAGAAATGCCAAGAAACACAATTTCAAAGAATGGAAACTCTGTAAACGGCTTTAGACCAAGTGAACCAAAGCCGAGAATAATTGTGTACTTTCTATATCTCTTGAAAGATTCTTGATTTAACTCATTTAGCCAAAAATTAAATACCGACATTTTTCCACCAAACGATAAACGACCATTAGGGTAAGACTACCTCAGCAGGCTCTGAATAAATATTTTCAAATAATTAGCAATTTAACAGTTTATTAAACACTACCCACTATATAACCCTCAGATTTTACTTCCAAGCGATTTCTAGTTTGGCGAAAGAAGAATATTGAATAGGGGGCGAGAGAAATAGAAAATTGCGGTGGCAAACTTAAAACGAAATAGCAACTTCCTTGTCGCCTTCATTTATTCAAAACTATTTTTTCTTAAACACTGCAACACCACCACCAGACGGGGAAAGCGTTAGCGTTAAAGTATCAGCGCTGGTTTGTGTTGTTTCGGATTTATCCAATGTGGAGATTGTTTTTCCGTCTTGCCAAACTTGTGCGCTGTAATTTCCTTTGCTTAAAAAATTAAGCGGTATGGTTACGGTACGACCTGATTCGTTAGTCATTGCGCCTAGATACCAGTCATTGCCTTTGCGACGAGCGGAGACGATGTATTCACCGATGTCGCCTTGCAGGATTCGCGTTTCGTCCCAGGTGGTTGGTACGTCTTTAATAAACTCCAAACCGTCTTGCCAATCGCTTTGTGGCTTGGGCCAAACACCGTCGGTTTTGCTGTAGGTAATGGGCGAGTCGGCCAGCATTTGTAGAGGGCTGTCGTAAACCACATACATTGCAACGGCTTGCCCGCGTGTGGTTTTCACGTAGGGCAAAGTATTGCGGCGCAGATTTGGAAATTCAGCGGGAGTTGTGTGACGGAAGCCGCCTGGCGTGTAGTCGATAGGTCCGAGAACCATGCGCGTAAACGGCAAAGTCACGTTGTGAGTTGCGGTGATGCGACCGCTCCATTTGTTGTATTCAGCACCCATCACACCTTCTTGCGTTAAATAGTGAGGATAGGTTCTGAGCAAACCATTTGGCGGATATGCACCGTGTAAGTCGACCATGATGTGGTACTTGGCAGTCATGGTGAGCAGCTTATGGAAGTAGTCCACCATCTCTTGATCTGAGCGATCCATAAAATCTACTTTAATGCCTTTGATGCCCCATTTTTCGTAGGCCGCTAAGGCTTCTTCCATTTGCCAATCCAGTTGCTGCCATTGCAGCCATACCCACACGCCTACGTTTTTGCTCTTTGCGTAGCTAATGATGGCGGGAATATCCATGGCAGCTACGGGCTTAAGCAAATCAGAGCCAGGTTTGCTGGTAACGGTTGACCCTTGATGCCAACCCTCGTCGATCAAAATATATTGCAGGCCCAAGGTCGCAGCGAAGTCGATGTAAGCTTTGTAAGTGTCGGTATTCATGCCGGGCTTGGGAATGGCCACTTGATTGTCATTCCACCAGTCCCACGCGGTTTTGCCGGGCTTGATCCAGCTCGTATCTTTCATTTGCGTTGGCTCACCCAAGGCAGCAATTAGCGATGATTCCGTCAATTTACCGGGTGTATCGCCAACCATAATTACGCGCCATGGCGTTTTAAATCCTGCAGCAGATAAGGTGGCTCTCACAGAGGCTTTTTCCAAACCATCAGGGCGGCTATCGAAACGGGGAGTCAGGCGAACGTCCACACCATTAGCGCCATCGCCACGGCCTGTAAACCATGAACCTGGGTAATCCCGCACGTCGGATTCAGCCAAGGCAAAAGTTGTTTGGCCAACACCGGTTTTACAGACGAGAGGATTGTCGTAAAGATTATGTTCGCGAATCGCCGACGATTTAATCGGATCAAATTCGCCTTCATGGCTGTTGGCAAACTTGCCGAGATTAAGACCAAAACAGGTGTAATCCGCCGCAAAACCGAAACGCGTTAATTCATTTTGAATCGTAAATTTTGTTAAACCGCTTTGGCCGGGCAGCTGATAACGAATCGCAACGCCTTCGTTGTAGGCGCGAATTACCAAATTTAAATTAAGCTTGCGCTCGTCTTTCGCCGTGAATTTAAAAGTAGATGTATTGTAATTATCTGCCACGGTTTTGGTTCTACCAGCAACCAAAGTAAAGCTGTCTTTTACGCTCTTCTCTTCTTTGCCTAGGAACTGCAATTCGTTTTTGCCGATGGGTAATTCATTGATAATCAACCCCAGCGAAGACTCGCTGATAAATTGCTTGCCGTCCAAACTAACGGTGTAGCTTAAGCCGTTGCCGTTGTTGGTGAGGTCAACCTGAATACGCGAGTTGGGGGATTTAAGACTGTAAGTATCTGCCTGGACGAAAACGGCCAGCAGCAAGCAACTTGCCGATAGTAATAGCTTCTTTCTCATTATTCTCTCCTGCAATAAAGTGCGTTTGAGGCGGATTCACTGTAACCGAATACACCGAGCGTTATTTTTCACCATACGCGAGAATATTACGATAAATATTACATATTTAAACATTAAATCTAAATTGGCTGGATTTAGGACATAAAAAATCCCCACCTATTTGCATAGATGAGGATTTTCGCGAGCATAAAAATGGTGCGGCTAGTTTCCCTGCAAATGTTTTAACAAACGCGCTTTTAGGGCTGGCGGCAAGTTTTTGATGATGAGGCTATCACTCGCAGCATCGTAATGAATATTGTTGCCCAATAAGTCTGCATCAAAACTCATGCTGAGCGAATCATTACGGCCACTAATCCGCGCGTAGCTGCGAACTTGACTCGTGTCAGGAATAAATTCAGTTTTGATATGATCTTGCGTGGACGCAACGTAACGCGAAAAATGATCCGGCTCGTAAGTTTTTAGTTCTTCTGACAAGGTTGTCGAAAGATCATTAATAACAACCGTTTTGCCCGCTTTATTTTGCTCAAGGCAATAATCAACCACTTTATTACGCGTTAATTTCGCCGTGGTTTCATCAAGGGATTCGGCAAAATTATCAACGATTTTTAAAAACTCAACCGTATCGCTTTTAACATCATGCTTATCGCTAAAGCCGACAAATTCAGTAAAAGCATCAGACAATTCTTTCTCACCGCGCTCGCGCAACATAGCGAGATAAGTAACAGAGTCACCCGCTTCCCAATCTTGTAAATTAATTTTGGCGGCTAGCGTCAATTGTGCAGAATTCAAATATAAGCTATCGCTAACGGCGAGATCAGTATCCAAATAAATTCCGTGATTATGCTCCACCAAAAATACATAAAGTGAATCGCCTGCTTCGATTTTTTCGACGATAAAAAAAACATAAGCATCTAATGTAATTTCAGTTTTTTCTAGCGCATACGCAAATTGCTTCATGGCTTTGTGCGTAAAACTTTCAAAACCTAATCGCTCTTCGCGATATTCTTTCACCCAGGATGAAAATGGAAACTCGACAGTTTCCGCCGAAAAGCGACCGTAGAATTTTCCACCTTTGCGAATAAAATTTACTTTTAATTCATAGCCCAATTCATCGAGCTTGCCGCTTGTACTAAAGGCTTCAGGGCGCAGTTGCAATTTTGCGGAGTCAGTGGGTTGAACACGTTGAATTCGATGCGAGATGATGCTGGAGAAAGCCATAAGCAAAAGTTCTGAATGATGTAAAATGACGGGATAAATGAAAGCCCGAAGTTTAACACGCAGGTATTACAATGGATATTAAACAGACTTCCCTAGAAAGTATTCAACGCCTAAGACCAACGCCACGCTGGTCTGATGCGACTGTTTTTAACGGTATTGCACATTTTGTAGAAGTACCCAATGACACTGAACAAGATATAACCAGCCAAACCAAACAGCTCTTGGCGCAAGCAGAAACTACATTTAGTGAAATCGGCAGCGATAAATCGCAATTGCTGTCGGCAACTATCTATTTAACCAAAACCGAAAATGCCGCCGTTTTTAATCCAATATGGGAAGCATGGTTGCCAGCAAATAGCGCTCCTTCGCGTGCTTGCATAAAAGTTGAATTGCTCGATCCCAAAATGCTAATTGAGATTGCGTTTGTTGCAGCGGTGAAAACTAAATAATTTTTAAAACCTATAAATTTAAAATAAAACCTAACGCGCGGTAAAAGATTTTTGTCTGCGCATTAAGGTTGATTTTCCGAATAAAGAATCAATTAAATCTACTGCAACTTCTGCGGTGCGATTGCGAACATCTAAGGCGGGGTTTAATTCCATTACATCAAGCGAAGCCATTAAACCTGTGTCGGCAATCATTTCCATACAGAGTTGTGCTTCGCGATACGTAGGGCCGCCGAAAATAGTGGTGCCTACGCCGGGTGCTATATCCGGGTCTAAAAAATCCACATCGAAACTAACATGAACGTGCGTGTTTTCATCGAGATCGGCGAGTGCCAATTCCATGGTATGGCGCATTCCCATCTCGTCGATAAAGCGCATATCAAACACTTCCAAATCTTGATCGTGTACGAATTTTTTTTCGCCTGCATCGACACTGCGAATTCCAATTTGGCGAATCCATTTGGGGCTAATCGCTGGCACGTGTCCGCCAATTTCAATTAATTCTTGCGGGCCGAAACCACATAAACACGCGACTGGCATGCCGTGAATATTTCCGCTGGGTGTGAGTTCGCTGGTATTAAAATCGGCGTGGGCATCCAACCAAATAATGCGCAATTTTTTATTGTTCTCGCGACAGTGACGTGCAACGGCGCTGATTGAACCTATACCAAGACAATGATCGCCGCCCAATAAAATTGGTAAGCGCTGCAATTTTAATTCAGCGTAAACAGCATCGTGTACAACTCGGTTCCATTCCGTGACTTCGTTTAAATGGCGATAGCCTTGTTCGGCGGAAAGGCCAGGATTGAACGGGCCATTTAAATTGCCGCGGTCAACCACGTCAACATCCTGCGCTTGTAAAGTTGACACTAAATTTGCAATGCGAATGGCCTCTGGCCCCATGCTTGCGCCGCGAGTTCCTGCACCAATATCAGTTGGTGCGCCAATGAGGGATACCGCTCTCAACTCTGTCATATCAATGCCCTTTATTGCGGTTGATGGTGCAATTGAACACAGAAAAATCTGCATTTAAATAATGGTGTTAAAACTATAGTGAGATAAAAATTAAATCTACAGTTCACCCAACTGAATGCGAGAAATATAACAAGATTGAATCTGCGTATCTGTTATGACCATAACACAGCAAGCTCTCCAGCTTTACTTCAATATATTTCATTTACTCGTTTTCCTCCTCACTAAATCGGATTAACACCACATCCATTCGCAACTTGAAAAAATATTTACCACCCCCACTTATAAATTTATTCGCGTATCTATGTTGTTGCGCACCTCAGAGAAGTATCCTCCATGCTAAAAAATATTCCCTTTTCATTACTCGAATTAGCGTCCATCCGCGAAGGCGGGAGCGTTGGTGAAACGCTGCAAAACTCCTTATGTTATGCGCAAGCTGCTGAAAAACTTGGCTTTAATCGTTTTTGGTTGGCGGAGCATCACAATATGGAGGGCATTGCCAGCTCGGCAACGGCGGTGTTGATTGGTCATATTGCAGGTGGTACAAAAACCTTACGAGTTGGCTCCGGTGGAATTATGTTGCCGAACCATCCGCCACTGGTGATTGCGGAACAATTTGGAACTCTGGCGAGTTTGTACCCAGACCGAATTGATTTGGGATTGGGCCGCGCGCCAGGCACAGACCAGATTACCAGCCGCGCCTTACGACGCGATAATCTTGCGGCAGATCAATTCCCCACCGAAGTAAATTTATTGCAACAATTGTTGGCGCCCTTAACGCGTGGGCAAAATTTAAAAGCGATTCCCGGTGCAGGCACCGAAGTTCCCATCTGGCTTTTAGGTTCAAGTTTATTTAGTGCGCAGCTCGCGGCAAAGCGCGGCTTGCCTTACGCTTTTGCCGGGCATTTTGCGCCGCGGTTAATGCGCGATGCGGTGCGAATTTATCAAACACAATTTCAGCCCTCCGCCACTCTTGATAAACCTTACGTGATGTTGGGTCTACCTGTTATCGTTGCAAAAACTGAAGCAGAAGCAAAATATTTAGCGACGACAAGCCACCAGAGAATTTTAGCTTTATTGCGCGGCCAACCGCTGTGGCTGAAGCCACCGGTGGAAAGCATGAATGGTTTATGGAACATTGAAGAAGAACTTCACGTGAAAGATTTTTTAGGATTAGCAGCAGTGGGTAATCCCGAACAAGTTAAAAGTAAATTGGAAAATCTTGTACGCGAATTAAATATTAATGAATTTATGTTTACGAATGATTTGTACGATCCGCAACAACGAATTGATTCACTGCAATTCCTGGCGGATTTTAAAGCTGCATAATTTTTCTAGTCGATAATAAAAAGCCCCGGTTTTTGCCGGGGCTTTTTATTTCTAGCAACTAAACAGCGTTGGGATTACTGCGTAAATTGCACCCAGGCTGTATCCACCGCACCAACATTTTGCCCAATGGTGTAGCTGTAGCGAACTACGGCACCCACTGGAACACTAGTCACCGTCAATGTATTAGTATTGTCGGCATTGTGAGTAAGGCGAACATTTTGTTGGCCGCCACCATTCACGGTGTAATGAATATCCACCCAGGGAGCATTATTCGCATAAAACTTAACACTAGTGGTGGTAGGTTTGGTGTAGCCGTAAGCGGCAGCAGCTGAGCTTGAAGAACTACTTGCTACTGAACTTTTGCTTGAGCTGCTTGAACTTACAGAACTAGCCACTGAAGTTTTGCTGGAGCTTGATGAACTCACCGCAGCTGGCAAGGTAAATTGCACCCAAGCAGT
>Ga0247741_1000353_pt1 | contig 27035 bp, 17 predicted proteins | sample UWRJL213509R2_FD_180945 | JGI IMG/M metagenome (GOLD analysis project Ga0247741, IMG submission 180945) | Plant litter microbial communities from Arlington Agricultural Research Station in Wisconsin, United States - UWRJ-L213-509R-2 | ecosystem: Environmental > Terrestrial > Plant litter >... | reverse complement strand
AACCCCGGTTTGAATGCCGTCGTATTTTTGAAAGCATTCAATGCAGGAAAGCTGACAGCTGTGGTAGATTGGGATTGTAATTGATCGTCGTAGCCAAGGAGCAGCGCGCTGGTGCCATTGGAACGGGTTTGGCGAAACTCGGTGCCAGCTATTACATCCAGATCATGTTTTCCGAAACTTCGTTGATATTCAGCTTGGCCGCGCGCGGTCCAGTAATCCCCTGTACTGTTTACCGTGGCAAGTTTACCGCCATTTGCAGGGAGTAAGTTCGTGTATATGCTTTTAAGGTAACGCATGATATAAGAATCCGCTTCTGAATAGGCATCGCTATTCACTACTGTGTTCTCGTACTGAAACTGTGGCGATAATGTCAACCCCGGGATCAACTTTGCTTTCAAGTTTATAAAGTACCTCGTATTTCTTTGAGTGGTGTGCTTGCTATCCTTGTTTAACTCGTCCAGGTGATTGACCAAAAGGCTGCTGGAAGGCTGGCTGGGGATATTTGTGTTGTAATTATTATAGTCGGCTGTAGTATAATAAACCCTCGAGCCATTGGGGTCAAGTAGTTGCTGGTATGGCGAAACATTGTTGGCGCTTCTCGCAAAAGCACTGTTGCTGCTCTTGCTATATCCAAGAATGCTGTTTACACCATAGTTGGCGTCAAGCCACTTATTTAATTGATATGCACCTTTGTAAAAAATATTTAGCTGCCGGTTATAAGCATTAATAATACCTGTATTATCATTTTTATAATTTAGGACAAGGCTTGACTGGAATTTTTCACCGGCAGAACGGATGGCAAAATTGTATTGCTGTAATACATCGTTCAGTAAAGCCTGATCCTTAAATTGTTTCCTGAAGTTATTTTGCTTAAAATCCGCCAGCCGGCTGTCGAGCTGGCTTTGGCTGATATCACCTTTGGAAAATTGATAGTATGCGTACTGTACCGGCGTTATAGCACCTCCATTCGAGATGCTGTTGGCTGTCGCGGTAACCGCGGCCGCGGTATTAGGATAAAGTCCGCCCGAATTAGCGAAAACATATTTATAAACGCTGCTTTCCAAATCCACTTGCTGAGAAGGCGCAACGAGGTTAAAATCGATATCCTGCTTCTTCGAAATGGTAACATCCGAGGAGAATTCTATGGATGTTCCCATGCCTTTCGCTTTTTTTGTAGTGATGACAATTACCCCATTTGCCGCCCTTGCACCGTAAATAGCCGTAGCTGCTGCATCTTTCAATACAGTGATATCAGCTACATCATAAGGGTTTATATCCGCAATAGAACCTTCGATTGGCAAGCCATCCAGTACGATTAGCGGATTTTTATTCGCATTAATTGTATTCACTCCCCTGATAGAGGTAACCCCACGGTAAGTGACCAGACCCGGAACCTTCCCTTCAAGATCCGCTAAAATGTTTGGCGTGTATCTTTTGTTTAATTCCGTACTGTTAACTGTTACCGTCGCGCCGGTCATCTTTTCTTTACTGATCTGTTGAAAACCCGTATTCACGATGACCTCATTCAGTGAATTTGATATACTCTTCAATGATATCTGCAGAGAATTAGTGTTATCATTTTTCACTACGATTTCCTGTGTGACAAAACCCAGGTAGGATACTTCGAGCGTTGTACCTTCAGGCACATCCCTGAGACTGAATTCGCCATTGCTGTCAGTTACGACGCCAAACTTGCTGCCTCTGAGCTTAACAGAGGCCCCTGCCAATGGCTTGCCGACCGAATCTGTTACACGTCCGTGCACATCGACCGCAATCATCGGAGGCGCTTTCGGCGGGTCGGTCTGCTGGAGAAAAACGGTCCGGCCGGATATTTTAAAGCTCAACGGTAAATTTTTCAAACAGGCTTTTAAAGCCTCTTCGAGGGAAACCTCCCGTACATTGATATTTACATTTTGTTTTACGTCCTTAGCATCATAAAAGAATACATACCCTGACTGTCTTTTCAGACTTTCCAGTATTTTTTCGAGGGGCGCATTTTTCTCGCTCAAGGTGATTTTCTGTGCGTAGCTTTTTGCGTTTGCCTGCATCAAAGCCAGGATAAGGATGAACGTGGTTAGCTTCATAACCAATATTAATTTAGGGGGAAGCCATGCCTTCGGCATCGCTTGATTAAAAGCGTTATAATTCATTACTTTTGTGAAGTTGGGTTAATGTTAATAGTCCACCAGATTATTTTTCCGATCATTTCGGAGGGGTTAGCCCATTATTGCCGTAGCATGCCTGAGAACATTGCTACGGTTTTTTTTGAGAAACCCATGAATTAGCTCAAAGCTGCTGTCGTAAATATTTTTTCATGTTTCTTAATTTTAGTTTGTGTTTGTTTAGTTATTAATAGTTTACCGTTGTTTAGTAATAAGAACCTCTCCCGTCACTTAAGGGGTTATTATTATTTTGTTTCCTTCAGCCCGGAAGTTTATCTTTTTATTGTTGAGGATATCCGTCAGTTTAAGTGCCTGATTACGATAGATTCCCCCCGAAAAGGTACGTGAGGGTATATTACCCTGATAACTGATGTCTACATCATACCAGCGAGAGAGTTGACGCAAAACTGTCTTGATATCTGCATCATGAAACTGGAATATCCCATTATGCCATGCCAGGGCTTCCTCAAGATCAGCGTTTTCCACAACGTGAATATGATCCTGAACGATTTGCGACTGTTGGCCAGGTTTTAATACTATTGATTTTGCGCGTGTTGAAACCTTCACCATCCCTTTAAACAGTGTCGTTTTCAAAGCGGGTTCGTCATCATAGGCATTAACGTTAAAATGAGTGCCCAACACTTCCAATGCTTGCCTATTGGTGATGACCCGGAATGGTTTGGAGGGATCGTGTGCAACCTCGAAATAAACTTGCCCTGTAATTTTTACCGATCTTTCATTCGCCGGAAACGCAACCGGAAATGTTATAGATGAATTAGCATCCAGCCAAACCCGCGTTCCATCTGCAAGAATCAAAGCGTGTTGCCCACCTTTAGGAGTGGTTAGTGTATTATAAATAATTTCGGCGTTGTTACCATGTCTGCTATATACAAGCTTATTACCCGGTGTAATATGGATAGCGGTAGTTCCCTGATTAGTCAGCAGGCCGGCCCTTGCACCTGCAATGAAAATTCGTTGTCCATTCGCCAGGGTAAGGGTTGCTTTGTCGGAACCCGGGGCAATATCCCCAACCTCATTTCCGGAAACAGGGTGTAATTTTTTTAAAGGCTGAAGCAGGAAGAATGTGCCAAACGCGAGAAAGAACAATAAACAAGCGGCAGCGACAGCACGGGGCCAGGCGCGCCAGATCCTTTTGCCAGGCGTCGGCATAATCTTATCCCACATTTCATTTTTGACGCTAAGATAATCGAGATCTACCGGATCTTTTTGCCGGGCTGAGAATTCATACTTATACCAATTTTCCAATAACCTTATCTCTTCTGGTGAAGCGCTTCTGTCATTATATTTCTGAAGTAAATCACCGGCTTGTTTTTTATCCATTTATTGGGCTTTTAATTCGCTGCTCTGTTAGTAATACCCTTACCTCCGCCCCTGGTAGTATGAAAAGATAAAAAAAATAAATATTACCTTAATTTTACTTTAACACGGCATTTGATCATCTGAAAAAATAATAAGGTAAACAGGACTGTTTAGTCAAAAGTTATTTGGATAAAAAAGCAAGCAGTAAGATACCTGCAGGTGGAATGGTATTTAGTTTACCCTTTATTATTTTCAAGGCGTTATGAATCTGCTTTTTGACAGTCTTATCTGAGATGCCCAGTTGTTCAGCTATCTGGCTGTAGGTGAGATTTTGCTTTCTGCTCAATTCAAATACCTTTTTCATTTTAGGCGGAAGTTTTTCAATGGCATCTTCAATCATATTGCTTAACTCCCTTTCGGTGATTTCGTCAATTGTAGAGGTACTGGCGTCTGTTGCAAACCGGGCCAGTGAATTCAAGTAGTCATTACGCAGCTTGCCTTTTTGAATGGTTTTCAGTACGCGATTACGTGCGGCGATATGTAAATACCCGGCGAGGTTTGCATTTTCATTGATCAATGCCGCTTTGCTCCATACTGTTATAAAAAGATCCTGCACGAGATCTTTGGACGTTTCCTCGTCTCGCAGCATTTGATTTACTTGAAAAAAAACAGGCAAGGCATATCGATCATATATCGCTTTAAAAGCAGCTTCGTCACCTTGTTTAAGCAGGGCGACCAATTCCTGGTCGGTTGGTATTATAACGTCAGCCAATATTCTTCCTTCAAAACGAATTTAATAATTTCGTCCGATATTTCTGTCATTCGAATTATTCCAATACAATGATAACATTTAGAAGTTGAACTATTGATAAAACGGCTGCCGCTCAAGTTAGAAAACACTTAAAATGTCATTCACAACCGAGGTAAAATAAATTTTGGAAACAGAAAGGCGAGGTGCCACGATTGTAATTCAACAGTCCGGGGGGGCATGTAATTGAAAAACGAATATACAATCAGCAATAGCATACCATTAGATGGCGGCAAAATGTATAGGGTGATGACACTCGTGTCATCCTACACAAAATCCCGGCAGTGAGGATGACCTTATCTGATGAAACTTAGCTAAAAGACGGTATTTGCAAACTGTCCACGCACGTCACTGGAACCGGACTGCATATTTAAATTGAGCGATGTTTGATCTTATCCCCTATTGAGCCTGCCGAAACAAGAGCCGATAAGGTAATTGCATTGTGCATCAAAATATGACACCTCTTCCATCTCCAGAAAAATTTCTAGAATTGTCCGGTGTGGGCATCTTTCAAACTGTCATCTTTAAATTCATTTTCAATACTCTCCCTCAGGTCATAGAGCAACCATTGTTTGTTTGCTATATAACCTGCTTTAGACCGAAGCAGGTTGATGAAATCTTTTACGCCCGCGGGCTCGTTACCATTCCCGTGTATCAGTACAATACTGCCGGCGTGCGGCTGTTGCCCTTTCGCCAGCCAGGCATCGGTGCCCACAGGGATCAGCCCTAATCCGGTAATAGTGTTCACCAGGTGCCTATCTGAAATCAGCCCCGGAAAACGAAAAAAAATGGAAGGCATTAACCCGTTAGCCAACATAGCTTTTTCATTTGCGAGTACTTCGTAATTAATATCTGTACCGGCTTCTAATAAAAAGTTTTGTTTGAGAGGGAGGGTTCTGCTTACATAATGATGAAATGAGTGATTGATCCAAATGATAGATATCTCCCGTTTTTGCTCCATTGCTTTCAGCCATTCCAGGTCCGTTTGATGATTTCTTATCCAAACGCCTGTAACTGACAAAGCGATCGGCACCGGCCGTTCTTTGTTACCAAGTTCGTTAAATATATCGGTGAAAATCACCCTGTCCAATGGGCGGTGCGAAGGACACAGGTCGGCAGTTAGACTAATACCTGCTTCGTTAGGCATGCCAGAATCAATTCCTACATCCTCGGTCATAAACAATAGCAGTTTCGCCTTGTTCAGCGCCTTTTGATAGGATGTATTTTTTAGAAGATCCTTTATTTGCGCTTTACTCAGCTGTTTTTTTAAAATGAAAATGCTTTCACTGATCTTGGTTTCCAGGGTTATCGGGTTAACGATCAAAAGAAAAGTTTTTCCTTCATTTTCGAATTTTCGCAACACCAGATATCCTTGTCCATCGATTTGTCCGAATCCGCTGCAGACCTGATAGTTTTTAATATCCCTGTAAATGGTTTGGGACCTGCCCGATAAGGTAACGGCCACCAAAAGAAAAAGTATTGGAATATATTTCATAGCTATTTTCTTTAAAACAGATCATAAACCTGCGCTTATTGTTATTATTAATGAGCAATTTAAAGGTGGTCCGGCAAGGTAAAGCCAAATGTGGAACCAATACCAGGTTTACTTTTAACCCATACTTTCCCGCCATGACTTTCTATGATCTCGCGGGAAAGATAAAGACCGAGGCCGAATCCGCCTGCCCTGATTGTATCCTTTTCGTGTGCGCGATAGTATCGGTTAAAAAGGAACTCCTGTTCCTCCTCCGCTACACCAAGGCCCTCATCTCCAACCGCTACCTTGACCTGTCCGCTTTGCCGGCTAAAAGCTAAATGGATAGTGCTATGATCCGGGGAGTATTTCACAGCGTTTGTCAGGTAGTTGTTGAGCACCTGCCTGATCTTTTCGCGATCAGCCCTTACCATTACCGGTACCAACTGCATTGTACTAAAATGGCGACCAGGATAGATCAGCTTCAGATCGGAAATCATTTCCAAAACCATGGCACCAAGATTAAAGCTGGTCGTTTGTACAAGCATAGGCGCAACCTCCAGACGTGAAAGCGTTAGATAGTTGTCTATCATTGCCGTCATTTGAACAGCCTGATAGTCCGCCTTTGCCAACATATCTTCCAGTTTGGTATTCCGTTGTTGAACTGCCAATTGATATGTTTTTTGTATATATAGTTTGGCTATACTCAGCGGTGTTCTTAACTCATGATTTAAAAACGCCATCAGATCCATCTTTCTTTCGTGCTTATTTTTCAATTCGGTCATATCATTGATCGTCCCCATCATTTTGCACGCATATCCATCATGACGATAGAGGTCCCCTGTAACTTTAAGCCAAATCAAGTCACCACTCTTTGATCTTATTTTAATTTCTTCATCTACATGCGTCTGATCGTGACAAGCTGCTTTTAAAGCCTTGATAAGCAGGGAAGCTTGCAGGCCGATCAGGTGCCTGATGATTTTATAGAGGTTAAATTGAATGCCACTGTTAAGTCCTAAAAGTTTGGCAGAAACGGGACACAACTCGAGCCGGTCTGTGTGCATGTAATATTTCCATGCCCCTGAATTGCTTGAGGACATAATATTTTCAAGCTCAGTACAGGTGAACTGCATATTGGTTAAACCCGGTTTCGTAGGTAATGATTTTGCAGTAGGGCTCTCTTGGTTAAAGGACACCTGTGTAACAGGAATCCCTCTTGGTAAACGGGTTAATTCCATAAAAGATCAGTTAAAGAAAAATGATAAGTGTATGATTTCTATAAAAATAGCACGCAGGGTCTTCTACCTTTTTTTCTATTCGGTGAACAGGCGTAAATTATCGTTGAATGAATACTTGTTATAAAACAATTCAGATCGCCGGCATAACAAATAAACTGGAACGCTTTAAGTGTAAGTTGGGATTGAATTGACTTTCAATCATGTAAAGATATTTGCATACTGATTTTGGGAAGTGATTGGTAAATCCCATAAGCAATGCCTAGAAAAACAGCAAAAACACGGTAACGCCTAACCGGGAGCGCAGTATTTTCAACGCATTGTTAACCTGTTTTTTAACCGTGTTTTCAGAAATATTGAGTGTGCTAGCTATTTGTTTGTAGCTTAAGTTTGCTTGGCGACTTAACGTAAATATTTCCCGCATTTTTGGAGGTAACGCGTTCACTTCCTTCTCTATAATTGCCCGTAATTCCTTTTCCCTTACCCTGTGATCAGAAGTACTTTCCGCCTTATCTATAAAGTGCTCCAACGATGAAAGATAATCATTCTGTACTTTCTGCCGGTCAATAAGGTCGAAGAATTTGTAGCGGAGGGATGAGTATAAATAACCGGCTACATTTTTACCGACCTTCAAACGACTCCCATTTAACCACAAATAGGAGAAAACTTCCTGGACGACATCTTTAGCAGCGTCATTATCCCGGAGCATTTTACAAGCGTGCCGATAAATAACTCCCCAATACCGATGGTAAATTTCCTCATAAGCTTTCCTGTCCCCGTTTTGAAACAGGGTCAATAGTTCAAAATCGCTTACGGAGTCCAGAGGAGTCAAATGTTCGGTGAAATAACGAAGTTATTGAAAAAATAGCACAATTCTTCAGGACAGTATGTTATGGACATTGGCAATATATGATGTCAAAATAGGCGCCCGCTACTCTTTAGCTGGCACCTATCATAATTAACTAAACTATTACTAACTCAATGACAAATAAAGAACAAGGAGTATTTTTATCATTTCGATATTTTTCCGCTTCAATCTCCGGCATTAGCCTTTAATTTCGAAACAGACCTTTGCGGCATTAAAACCACGCGTATAAAATTTTCTCCTTTAAGATACTTACCGGCCGTGTCTTTAACATCCTCCACCGAAACCTTATTACGAAGAGCATCATACAGCCTAAGCTGGTGCGCATCTTCATTATTTTGCAACGCACCCTTTAAATAATTCAACCAAAAGCCATTGGTTTTCAGGGTCGTTTCCATTGATGTTTTATCTTCAACACGCCATTTGTCCAGGTTTTCCTGTGGCGGTCCGCTTTGTACAAGTTTATTCACCTCTTCTTTTACCGATGCGATAAGGCGCTCCACGTTTTGAGGAGCGCAACCAAACTGTACGACAAGCTGATAGTTGCTTTCCGGGTATTTGGCGGTTGACACACCAGCAGACGGGCTATACACACCGCTTTCCTCCTCACGCAGGCGCTGCAGTAAACGTATTTCCAGGCATTCATTCAATGCATCCAATTTTATAAGGTTTTCCTGGTTATAGGCGAATGCGCCTGAAAAAAGTAAAAATACCGAACTCCTCGGTTCGCTCCCCTTATATATTGTTTTGGTGATCTCACCTTTTGCGGTTGGGATAAACAGGTCAGGTCCTCTTGGTTTGGACGGGTAAGACGGTAAACTACCAAGGTATTTTTCAAGAAGCGGCTTAAACGTGATGGTATCTATGTTACCCGTAAATATGAAGGTAAAGCCGGACGCATTGCCATAACATTCTTTAAAGATATCATACGCACGTTCCAGTTTTACTTCATCAATTTTTGCCAGGCTCGGGCCGGTACGCCTGGGATTATTTTGATAGAGGGTTGCCTTGATAGAGTCGCCGAAGCAACTACCAGGATCATTAGCCCTGTTGGCGATAAGCGCCTTGCTTTGGGCTGCAATGACGTTGAACTTTGCAGTATCTTTCCTCGGTTGTGTAAAATAGGCGTTTACCAGCTCTAATGCCGTTCCAAGATCTTTGGGTGTGGTTCCGCCGTTGATTATGCTAAAACGTTCCGTAATATAAGGCTCAACACGTGCCTGTTTTACTGCAAGATATTTATTAAGCTCTGTTGCATTATAATTACCGGCCCCACTCAAGGCAATAATATCTGCAGCCTTTAAAGCCGATTGGTAATCGCTATCAGCATACTGCGACGCTCCTCCTGGTGCAAACGCTGTAAATAATATCTCGTTATCTTTAAACGCAGTTGGCTTCAGTACTACTTTGAGACCATTCTCAAATGTCCAGGTAGTGGCATTCAGATAGGCATCCTTTTGCACAGAAATTATTTTCCCTGGAACAGGGTCTGCAGCAAGCAATTTTTGATCGCTGACATGGTCTTGGTAGGGCTTTAACTTTTGTTCTTTCACTTCAGTGAACCACCTGTTCAAAGTCGATTCACTTGGCAACCCCTGCTTGTCCTTTTCAGGCGCCAGGATAAGTATATCCCGGTTTACACCCGTGATATACGTGTCAGTCAAAGCGGTAAAGTCCTTTAAAGTAATGAGTGGCAGATTATGTTTTACAAGCTGATACTCACGATCAATACCGGGGGCAGCAACTCCTTTTAAAAAATAACTTAGGTATTCTTGTACATAGCTCACAGACGGCGTTTTATTTTTTTCTTTCATGATCGCATCCATCTCCACTAAAAATGCTGCTTTTGCCCTTTCAAGTTCAGTAGTAGTAAAGCCGAAACGTTTTACGCGTTCAACTTCGCTCCAGGCTGCTTTTACTCCGCGCTCAATTTCACCCGGCCGGGCAATAATATTGACACTAAATGCATTCAAGTCGCTTATAAATGCCCCCATGCTGGCAGATCCCAATACGAACGGCGGATCTGATTTCTGCAAAATTTCGGACATTCTTGCGCTTAACATATTATTAAAAAGATTTTGAGTGATCATCCATTTATAATCGGCAGCCGTTTTAAAATTGGGCGCTCGATGCTTGATCATTACCTGCACCTGCGTTGAGGTCATTTCCTTATCGGTTACCGCCATAAAATGGTTAACGCCCTTGAGCTGCACCGGGTATATGATTCGAGCCCTCTCATGTGAAGGATTTTTCAAATCAGCGAATTTCAACTTTATCCTGCGCTCTATTTCATTTACATCGACATCGCCAACAACAATGAGCGCCTGAAGGTCAGGCCTATACCAATCTTTATAAAAGCGTTTAATCGTTGCGGGCTTAAATTTATGCAGCACTGTATCCATACCGATAGGAAGTCGTTGCGCATACCTCGAGCCATTCAATAACATAGGGTAATAGAGTCGTTCCATACGTTCCCCTGCTCCTTTCCCTAATCTTTTCTCCTCCAACACAACACCACGTTCTTTTTCAATTTCAGCAGGGTCCAACGTCGCCGATTGCGCCCAATCATGCATGATCTCCAGTCCGCCTGTCAGCAGTTCAGGCTTGTCCGATGGGAGGGGTAACTGATAAACGGTCTCGTCAAAATTTGTATAAGCATTAAGATCGGCGCCGAAACGGATACCCGATTTTTGCAAATAATCTACGAGATTATTTTTAGGAAAATGTTTCGTACCGTTAAAGTTCATGTGTTCCATGAAGTGTGCGAGCCCCTGTTGGTCGGCATCTTCAAGCACCGAACCAACCTTGTTTACCAGGTAGAGTTCTACCCGGTTTTGCGGCTCCCTGTTTTTCCTGATAAAATAAGTAAAACCATTTGCCAGCTTCCCGGTTCGTACAGCGGGATCAAGCGGTAAAGGCGGATTTACTATCTTAGATTTTTGTGCTGATGCACATAATGGCAACAAGAATGCTAATATGATCAGCAAAGCAGTGTTTATATTAAGTCTTTTCATATGTGGATTTGGATGGATACTATTTCGAAGTGCTATTTCCGTTTACGTCTAATAAGGAAAATTGACATGGCGCTCAAAAGCGCCACGGGTATGATTCCATAAAAAATGATCTTTAAATTCCTTACGCCTGCCAGGTCTGTTGTAACGCGGTTATCCTTTGGTTCCGGGTGACTGGTGTCAACCGGCAGCCTGCCGTCGGTAAACCAACCAAAAACCGGGGCAACTATATACTGATTCAGATTACTACCTCTTCTCATCTCCGCATTACTCAAAAAATCAGCATCGCCGCTTACGACAATTTTCTGAACTTTATGATTAATAGGCCTGCTTAAAGCGATAACAGTAGGATATGGCCCTGTTGCAGATAAGCCCGCGGGCTGGCTCTCGTTTTGCAGATAAGCAGTATTGTCTGTCACCATCAGGGAGTCCAACCTGAAGCCCGCATTGCCATTATATATTAATGCAGTAGCGCCCGGCATGGACACTCTCAGGGGATCCATGGCTTTATTCACAGCGGTCAGTGCTTTCGAAAAAGTTACGGTTTTGGAAGTAATTAAAGACATGATAAGATCAGGAGATTCACTTTTCTGCTGGCGAAGATTACCGGACATCTCCACACCAAGCAATTTCAATACCGGCTCCAATTTTTCCTTGTGTGCAAGTTCGCCGGCAACGAGCAAATTGCCGCCGGAATCAATATATTTTTTAATCTTTAAAATAGCTTGCGGTGTAAAAGTCGCCTGTGGATCGGCTATAACCAGTGCAGTGATACCGGAAGGCAGTTCTTGTTTCTGAAGTGAAATATCGCGGACCTCGAAGCCTTGATTAATAAGCGACTGGCGTACCGGCTTTTCCGTAGTCATTAGTTTATAATCAGGATCGGACGATTTAAAGGCGCTTCGCTCATCCTCACCGGTTGCAAAGGCAATTATAGAGGGCTGATCCGTAAGCAGTCGTTCCAGTGCGGCATCCGTTTCGGTTTCTGATGGGAAGGCGTACATGTCGCCATACATATGCATTATGGTTGATCTGCCGTTGTATTTCATTTGGATGATATAACGGTTATCTTCGGCACCAACAGGCAAAATACCATTAACTTCTTGCTGGGTTTTGAACATATTAAAATCATAGCCTTGCACAGTCGCCGATTCCTTTGCGACTTGTTTTAAAGTTTTGCCTGGATTATATTTCAATAAGAGCCCGTTTTCCGGAGATATTCCGTAATAATAAACGTATTCCAGCTTTATATCAGGTTTAAACCGCAGATAGGGTTCCCATCTTTTAAGTTGCGCGTTCTTCTGTTCCGGTGTACCCCGCCAAAAATTAGATTCGAACAAATTGATGTACGATGTAACTACCAGCGGCTTGTCCCGCATCTGTTTGATTATTTGCCTGCTTTTAGGGGTAAGTGTCAACGTCTCGCCCCGTGTCATATCTATATAACCAACGAAATATGGAATCGAGGTAATATAGCCAATAGCAAATACTGCAATGATCACTGCCAAATATTGTCCTGCGATAACAGTTTTGCGTATAGGCCTCCTTCCTGTGTTAAGCTTTATAATACTGAATAGCAAAAACATAGAAATAATCAGTAAAAAATAGATCACATCTTTTGTAGAGATCAGCCCTTCCACCATGCCCTGTGCCCTACCGGATATAGAAAGGAAATAGGTTAAGTCTCTTACAAGGTCAATTCCCTGCCACAAGTTTTTCATATATTCCAAAACCGCAAATGTCACGAAGGTCCCGATTGCGGCTACTACCTGGTAGGAGCTGAGGCACGACATGAACAATCCCACCGCCGCATAAGTGCAAATAAGCAAATAAATACCAAGCAGCGCGGAGCAGATCAACCCGATATCGGCATGCGGAATCTCCGTTATGCCAAGTATCCCGAACACGGCAAGGATGAGTACCATTAATAAACTGTACATCATCATGGAAAGGAATTTACCAAGAATGATCTGGCCGGAAGTTACCGGTGACGAATATAACAGCTTGATCGTCCCGCTGCTCACTTCTTTACTGACAAGCCCCATGGTAAGCAAGGGCATAAAAAGGTAAATTTTTGAAAGAATGCTGCTATAGAGACCCGAATCACCTGAAAAAATCCGATTCGTTAATTGTGACAGATCTTGGGTATAAGCCCCGCCCATGTCTTGCTGAATTACCAGCCCGTTGATCTTCGGGATATACGCCATAGCGCCTTGCAACAGGAATACGCCTGCCAAAAGCCAGGCAATCGGTGAGCAAAAAAGAATACTGAGCTCATTTTTTGCGATTCTATATATTATCTTCATCAGATTATGCAGTTTTTGATAATTGGGCGAATACTTCGTCCAGCGTGCTTTTATCAAGTGTTATTTCATTAAGTTCCCAGCCGGCCTTTGCGCTGTGCTCGATAATACGCCGGGTTATCTTTTCTTCCGCGTCAAAAAAAAGGCGGACTTTGGTTCGGGTAACAAAACTGACAGACTGTACTCCCTGTATCTTCATGAAAGCGGCTTCTGCAGGTGGGTTGTCTATATCAAGCAGTACGCTATGAGGTTTTATATAGTTGTTGAAGGCATTCATGGTGTCCGCAAATACCGTTCTTCCACCTTCGATCATAATGATATCATTGCATATCATCTGTACTTCGGACAAGATATGCGATGAGAAAATCACTGCCCTTTCAGTGGCTATTTCCTTAATCAAGGACCTGACTTCGGTGATTTGGTTAGGGTCAAGACCGTTAGTCGGTTCATCAAGAATAACCAGTTTAGGACGATGTATGATAGCCTGCGCGATTCCCACTCGCTGCCGGTATCCCCCGGACAGGTTCCCTATCAGCCTTTTGGACATATGGCTTATTCCGCACCTTTCCTTCACCGCTTCTATAGATGCTTTTATCTTAGCGGGTTCAATTTTCCGCAGGTAAGCGCAGTAGTTTAAATATTCATCTACCGTGTGCTCCGGGTATAATGGCGCCGTTTGCGGTAAAAAACCAATTTTGGTTTTCGCCTCTTCCGGGTTTGCATCTAACGGGATTCCGTCGATAAACACCTCACCTTCAGATTGCCTCAACACGCCGCATATAATGTTCATGGTTGTTGATTTTCCGGCGCCATTTGAACCTAATAAACCCAGGATGCCGGTTTGGTGTATCTTAAAATTTATGTCGCGGATAGCCCAAGTACTCCCATTATAAGAGTGCGAAAGCCTCTCAATCCTTAAAATTTCCTTATTCATAAAAAAAGATTTGGGACCCTCTGTATTATAAGGGTCCCGTTGTTAATAACCTGTGTTTTGCGTTAAATTGCTGTTGGCCCTGATCTGGGAAAGTGGTACAGGATAAAGCGATTGGAAATTTCTCCAATTTGTTTTCTCAGAACCTAAGACTGCATCAATGGTTTTGGTACGTTTCAAATCAAACCAACGGTTACCCCATTCGCAAAATAATTCCCGTTGTCTTTCCTGCATAATCTTGTTGAGCAAATCTTCTTGCGATGAGTAATTAATATCTCCAAGGCCGGCCCGTGAGCGTATTTTAAATACATCTTTAACCGCTATACTATTATTACCAAGGTGAGCAGCAGCTTCTGCCCTGATCAGATATTGTTCGGCAAAACGTAAAACCATAAAGTCTTCCGTAGTCGGGGCGGGTGATGCCGTGTTTTTATATTTATTGGGATAAAAATAAATTTCCGGGCCGTTACCCTGATCCACTTCAGTCCGGCCTATCCATGCTGCTAACCTGCTATCAGTTCCTTCCATTTTTTGCAACAAGGCTTCAGAAATTGGATAAGAAGGAATATTGCCACTATATGGAACGAAATCCTGCGCATCCTGCGTTTGAGCGTAGGTCACCAAAGACGGTAATTGCCAAATAGCCTCCTGGCTACCATCGAGGAAAACAGCATCTAGATCACTCTCCAGGCTATACTGACCGGAACTTATAACTTTATCAGCCGCTTCGTAAGCTTTTTGCCAATTTTCCCGGTACAAGTATACTTTAGCAAGTAATGCCGTTGCAACATATAGATTCGGACGAAGATGGCCGCTGCTTGGATAGTCCTTTACTAATTTTGTCTGCGCATCTGACAGGTCAGCAATTATCTGATTGTAAACCTCTTCAGCACTTACCCTAGGCTGTTGACCTGTAGATTTGTAATCAGTGGTCAGGATCAGGGGAACAGCGCCATATATATTTACAAGGTGAAAATAATATAAGGCCCTGGTAACTTTCATCTCGCCTAATAACTGATTTTTAAAAGAACCAGATATCCCGGGTGATTTATTGATGCCGTCAATTATGGCGTTAATTTGATAGATGCTTTTATACGAGTTCGCCCACATCGAATTAATATAACTGTTGACCGGTTGTACAGCATTGTTATAAAACTCGGAGAGGGTCGTGCTATAGCTGATCGTAGTAGACAGATCATCTCCACTCATACCGGTAAGCTTTGCCAGTGAATTATCGCTGAATGCAAATCCCTGCCCGGAGCCGGGCTCATAACTATAAACGCCAGCCACGGCAGAGAGGGCGGACAAGCTATCGGAGAAAAGTTCACCTTCTGCGATTTGACCAAGAGGATTTTTAGGCACTTCGATCAGCTTTTTGCATGACACGCTTAATAATACAGCGCTTATTATAAAAATTAGTCTTAATTTTTGATGAAAAAACTTGTTCATGACTTTTGGTTTAGAGATTAAAATTTAAGCCAAATACTATTGTACGCTGCAGTGGGAATGAAGTATAATTGCCAAACTGCTCCGGATCACCAACTTTCCAATTGGTAATGGTCAGCAGGTTTTGGGCATTCAGATAAACCTGGCAATTTGCAATATTCAGCTTCTTTAGCCAGTTGCTTGGCAGTGTGTAAGACAGCGCGACTGTTTTTAACCGTAAGTAAGTATCATCGCTGTAAGCCCCAGAGGACGTTGGAAAAGCGGTGGAGGCCGTAAATGCATCACCGAAACCCGTAGTTAGTTTTTGAAGAGATGTTTTGTCCCCGGGTTGTTTCCAATAATCAAGCGCGGCTGTCGGAACGTTATACACCCCTGACCCAGGCGCATAGGACCCGTAAATTGTATAGAGGTAATTGGTCGCTTTTTGTTTACTGAAGTTGAAGAAAAATGACAAGTTGAAATTATTATAAGACAAACTGTTACCGATTCCTCCTGAAAAGCGCGGTTCGGTATCTGCAATAGGAAAATAGTCTCCACCTTTAGACGGCGCATCTGCGATCGGGGCGCTTGTTGCCTGCCCATTCCTATCGTAATACTCAAACAATCCGCTTTGCGTGTTTACTCCTTTATACTTAAAGCCTGTTATCTGTGTTGTTGGTGCACCAATAGTATAAAGGAGATAATATGGAGACTTCTCCAAATCCTGGAAAGCAAGCAGTTTATTCCGGTTCATCGAAAAATTAAACGAACTTGTCCAACTGAAATGACCGCTTTTTACATTTGTTGAACTCAAGGAAATTTCCAAGCCCCTGTTTTGCACGGTCGCGGGCAAGTTTTCCAAGACGCTGCTGAAACCAGTCTGCGTCGGCAATATAGCCGTGGTCAACTGGTTAGATTCCCGGTTTTGATAAACATCCGCATTTAGTAATAACCTGTTATTGAATAAACCCAGGTTGAGGCCGATATTTAATGCTTTTTTATTAGCCCATGTATAGTCAGGATTATACACATTAAGCGGAAAAACCGGCTTTATTCCCTGGAAAGAATTGCCACCGGAAGTTGAGGGCGCCCAAAATGCCTGATATTGATACGGGGCTATGCCATCAGACCCGCTTGTGCCGTAATTAGCGCTAAGTTTACCGAAACTTAAAAAGGGCATAGCATCATGAAAACCGGCTTCTTCCGTAAATATCCAGCCCAGGCCTGCAGATCCAAAACTTCCAAACTGGTGGTTGGGTCCAAAAACGCTTGATGCTTCTCTTCTCCCTGTTAGGTTGACGATATATTTTGAATCATATATATAATTCAGGCGAAGAAATGCAGCCGTGTATTTGTAGATGGAATAGGTATCGGTTGCATATACCGACCCTGCTGCACCAATGCTGTTCAACAGGGCATCGCTGGAATAGTCGGTACCATATTCCGTGTTACTTCTTGAGGAATTCCGTTTAAACGATCCGCCGAGCGTAGCCGTAAACACACCTTTTCCCGATGTTAAACTGTAATCAAACTGGGGCTCAATGACCAGCGTTTGCGGGGTATTATTTGAAAATGATGCACTGCCTACTGCGTAAAGCGGATTTTGCGCCGAAAGTGGATCGGTCCCCCGTTCCGAAGCAGAGAACCTGCTATAACCGATATTGGTGGTAAACTTAAAATCAGGGACAAATTTGTAACTCAATTGCATATCTGAGTTCAAATTAAAAGCCTCAAAAAGCGCGGTCTGTTTCAAGTAAGAGTATAGTTGATACTGCCCCAGCGATACCCCTTTGTAATTCCATACCAGGTTTCCATCCTTATCCAACAGGTCAGGCAGGTTGGGCGAGTTGACAACTCTGCCATTGCCTCCGAATGGCCCGGCGTTATTTTTATCGTACGAATAAGAATTTGTGAAATCAGCTGTAAACTTATTGTTCGATGACGACGTATGGAATTTAGTAAGAAGCGTGAAACGATTGTCCGCAAAATTTCCCGGGAAATTGTAAGTTGAATTTGTATATCCACCCGACACGAGGTAGGTCATCCTGTCGCTACCGCCCGATAAACTCAAATGCGCATCAGTTTGCCTGGAGGTACTGCCGAAGATTGTTTTTTCCCAATCTGTATATTTTTTTTTGTCAAAGGTCAGCAAATCAGGCGCATTATACGTTTGGGGCGTATTCCCATCTATTTTAAAAGCTTCTGTCCGTAATTGCAGGTATTGTTGCGTGTTAAGAAAAGACACATGTTTTGTTGCTGAATTATAACCCGTGTAAAAGTTTGCGTTGAGTTTTGTTTCTCCTGCTTTTCCTTTTTTTGTCGTAATGATGATTACACCATTTGCGCCCTGGGTACCGTATATTGAGGTGGCGTCCGCATCTTTTAAAACACTAATAGTTTCAATATCCCTCGGGTTTAAACTGTTAAAAGGGCTTAAACCACTGCTCATATCCAGTCCGCCGGTATACGTGAACTTAGTGTTCATGTTGGTCAGAATGTTACTATTGGCATTTTGAGGGGCAAAAGGAACGCCGTCAATGATAAACAAAGGCTGGTCATAAGGCTTAAAGTTGTTTAAATTGCTTTGTAACGAATTTTGCCCTCTTATTTGTAAGGCTAAAGATGCGCCCGGCACACCGCTTGATTGAGTTACCGTTAAGCCGGGTACCTGTCCCTCGAGGGCTGCCAGGGGATTAGATATTGGCTGATTCTCTATATCCTTAGCTGACAGCGTTGCCGTTGAACCGACACTAAACCGTTTAGACTCCGAACCATAGCCGATTACTACCGTCTCATCTAACTGTGAATTCTTTTCAGTGAGCACGATATCGCCAAGATCGGACTGGGGGGTTATTAATTTGGGAAGATACCCGATATAGGAAACCTTGATAATGGCATTGCGCGCAATCAGTCCAACATCAAAAATCCCGTTCTCGTTGGTTACTATTACTGTTTGTGCATTATTGTGGTTTATCGTAAGGGTAGCGCCGGGTAAGGGCCGTTTTGCAGGGTCAACAACCCTCCCGCGGATATTTAACGTGTCAGCCGCTCGTTTTTGCAGATTGCTCCCCTCCTCCTTCCGGCTGATAATAATTGTTTTCTGATCTATTTTATATGAAAAATGCTGCCCGAACAGGCATAAGTCAAGAACCCTGGCTAAAGGCTCATTGGTAACATTGATGGTAACAGGTGTTGCTTTTCGTACCATCTGTACGTTATAAATAAAATTATATCCAGTTTGCCGGGTTATTTTCTGAAACACCTGGTCAAGTGCAACTTTTTTTTCAGACAGTGTGACAGTTTGTGCATCAATGATTTTAGGAAAACAGGAGCTCAGGAGGAGTATCCAAAACAAAAGCCGGAGTTTATGGCCAACTTTTTCTTTGTTTGGAAGCCCTGCAACCTTTGCCGGTTTCGTTGAACGATAAAGTAAAATTTTATACATTTGATTTAGTTCAGTTGTTTACATAAGGGATAAGAAACTTTTGTATACAGGAACTCAAAATACCGGGTAGCCCGGTTCAAGCATCCTGATGTGCCGTCAGGGTGCTTCTTTGAGTTACGGCGTTTTTTAATTACGGCATAACAAATACGCTCCTTCCTTCAATCTTAAAGTGAATTGCCCCGGTGCTTTGTAGCTTTTCCAATACTTCGGAGATATTGCTGTAACGCGATATGGTTGCAACAAAATCCTTGTTATCTGTTGACGTCTGATAAATCACCTCAACATTATACCAGCGGGCAATTTGCCGCATAATTGTCCCGATATTTTCACCGTCAAAAACAAATGTGCCATTACGCCATGCTGAGACCTTATCTACATTCGCGCTTTCCACTACAAACATATTTCCAGCGTTCGTAAGGGCATGCTGACCCGGTCTAAGCCGATGGCTGATATTGCCTTTAGTTACCTTTATACTCCCCTCTATCAGCGTGGTTTCAATGAAGCGTTCGTCGTTATAGGCATTGATGTTAAAACCCGTTCCCAGGTCTTCAGTTACCTGTTCACCGGTAACCACGTAAAATGGTTTTTCCTTATTATGTATAACCTCGAAATAGGCTTCTCCTTTTAGATATACTGTTCTATTATTACCGGTAAAACCTGTAGGAAACTTTAAGCTAGATCCCGAATTTAACCAAACACGTGTTCCATCGGCTAAGACCACAGAATAGGTTTTGCCGTAAGGGGTGAAAACTTCGTTGTAGCTTATGGCAGTGTTGCTGGTACCAGAATTGTAAACAAGGGAACTATCCCCCGTCATCGCAATACTGGTTTTACCCTGATAAACCTCATGACCTTTATCCATCTTTTCAAGGTCTATTTTGATACCGTTGGCCAAAGTAAGCACGGCACCGCGACTTCCCGGATGCAAATCATTTTTCAGGGCATACTGTTGGCTGGTAATAACTTTGGAGGGCCGGGTTTGATTGTATATGATAATCCCGATTAAAAGCATGGCTGCCACAGCTGTTAATCGCGGCCACAGCGAGCGCTGCTTAGCTTGCATCTTGTGCTGATCCCGGAGCCGACTGAGTATTTCAGTTCCGACCTCATCATAGTCCGGCTCTTCCTTAAACTCGGGGCGATCTGTCGCCAAATCATTGTACCAGCTTTCCAAGAGAGCCATTTCTTCCGGGGTTGCTTTTCCATCCAGGTATTTTTTTATAAGCGACCTGCTGCGGTTATATTTCATGCTGAATTATTCAATTACAATATAAAGTAGGTTAACACCAGCCGTTGTGTAAGAAGAATTCAAAAAATATTATAAAATCAATTCGGAACGGGTCATCAGCAATCAGTTACGGCGCATTTCAATCTTCTTATATATTTAATTGGAGATTAGCGGGTGTGAACGAAGATTTTGCATACTGTTAAAAGTTAGTATTTAAAAACAGTGAACGCGATGTTTTGCAAGCTAAAAGATGAATTCTTTTCCAGTTTGCCTATACGGGGTTTATCAAAACGATGTATGAGTTGACCACACGACAATGTAATGGGAAGTTTAATAGATGCTGCGTGCACCGCCACTTCTTTGATAACTTAATGCAAATCAACGGCGAACTGGCTTTTTGAGTTCACCAAACGGTTTAGAAAAAACCCGCACAATTTTATAGGCAAGAATTTTCAGGAAAAAGTAATTCACAGGCATTCCGGTTCATTCTTTAGAAACTGGTTAAGTTAGCCAGATTGTTCGCTTTTACCAATTGGTATCAAGACCCGGAATAGATTACTGATAATGCTTTAAGTCTGGTTCAACCTTCTGCAAATGGCTTAATCGTTAATTGACCGATTAAATCGCGCTGCTTCTTCCAGTGCGGCCTGGCAAATATCGCGTATCTTGATCAACGTTGGAGCCGTTTCCGGATTAATCACCTGGACACTTTCCAGCTGATCCAGCAAAACTGCCAGCTTAGGAAGAAGTCCCATGATCGCTACTGTTGTTTTCATATTGTGAGCAATATGGTTCAGCGCAATGATGTCTCGTTTTTCATAAGCTTGAAATAGCCCTGAAATATCTTCCGGTACACAACTAATAAATTGTTCCGTTACCGTCTTTTCATATTTAAGATTGCCTTTGCTTATACTTTTCATGTAAAAAAGGTCAATTATTTGATACCGATCCAGAGTTGTTGGTGCAGTTTCTGAAAGACGCGGGCCAGGATTTTCTCCTACAAAACGACTAATCAACCTAAATAAAAGTTCCTCATTAATCGGTTTAGAAATATATTCGTTCATTCCATGGCTGATACATTTTTCCCGTTCGCCAGCCATAGCATGGGCGGTCATGGCGATAATTGGTATTTGAAGCTTCAACTCCTCCCTGATATGCCGTGTGGCTGTATAACCGTCCATCTGCGGCATTTGAATATCCATCAGAATAACATCAAAAGAATTCGCCTGAAGTACTTCCAGCGCTTCGATACCATTAGAAACGATAGTAAAAGATAAACCCCGTTGTTCGAGAAGGTGTTTCATCAGATTTTGATTCATCACGTTATCATCAACGATGAGCAGTTGTAGAGCGGGGTTGATGATACTCCTGATTGCCTCCTCACTTAATTTAAGCGGTACACTAAATTGCTCGGCAGCAATGGAATAAGGAATAAAAAAGTCGAATGTAGTTCCAAGAGCAGGTTCGCTTTTCACCTCGATACTTCCGTCCTGCAGTTCGATCAGTGTTTTTACGATCGACAAACCAAGTCCCGTACCGCCATAATTTCTGGTAATCGAATCCTCCGCCTGATTAAAACGTTCGAATATTCTGCTCAGTTTCTCCTGACTTATACCTATACCCGTATCGCTTACCCGGACCCCTAATAAAACCGTATCATTTATAAAACTTTTTTTATAAAATCTAAGATCAATTACACCTTTATCACTAAATTTTATCGCATTACCAATAAGGTTAACCAATATCTGCGTTAACCGTGTAGCGTCACCCAATAAGGTATCCGGTACATCCGCTGCTACTACTGTTTTTAATATTAATCCCTTTTCTCTGACTTTTTCTTTAAAAAGGGTTTCGATAGATTGGGTCAGGCCACGGACACTGAAAGGAGCGACTACAATGCGCATCATACCTGCCTCGATCTTGGAAAGATCCAGTATATCATTAATGATCGCCATCAGGTTTTCACCGGCCTTTTCAATAGAGTCAATGAATTCTTCTGATCCGGCATCATGTTTCCGGCGCTTAAGTAAATTGGTAAAGCCAAGAATAGCATTTAAAGGAGTTCTGATTTCGTGACTCATATTAGCTAAAAAGTTCTCCTTAACCTGTAACGCTTCCCGTGACGTCTTCTCCGAGGAATTGAGTTTGAAAATCAATTCATTTTGCTGCCGGAACTGGGTAAAAATGAACCAGCATAATATACCACCGCTAAAAAACATAAAAATGGTCAGAACATAACCATATGTTCTCGCCTTTCGGCTGCCTTTAACGATCGTTTGGCTGAGTGCGATCATTTTTTTTTGGCGGTTATCATAGATCTTATGGGTAACTGAAGTGATCTCGTCAGAAATCATACGCGCGTGGGGATTGGCGATGAAACTTGTATCATTCATATTGCCAAGTTTGCTGAACCGCTTGATCAACGCATCTTTTATTCTTAGTTTGTCGCCGGCTAATACGCTTAATCGTCTGAGATGTTTTTCGGTTACGTCATCCGGTTCATCCGTATTTATAGAGTCCAGGTAAGCCATCACCGCTTTAATCTTCGAATCCACTCCTTCCAGGTGAGACGTATCGTCCGTTGCAATAGCGGCCCTGATCCGGCTTTCTACGCCCAAGATATCCCGGTCGATTTCCCGCAGGTGATTGCTTGTCCGCAGTTCTTTCATCAACTTTTCATTTCCACGCAGCATCTTGTCCATATTTCCGGAGAAATTATACTGAATGATAAGCAGAAGTAAAGTAGCTGCCGTAAAGGAAGCCAAAATGAAGTAGCCAAAACGTTTATTCGCCATTATCCGGAATATTGAGTTCATCTGATAGTTCGTCAAAGTTGGTAAAAAGGCACTTAAATCAAGTTGGCATTCGTTCAGGGACCATTTTGAGCCGGTGAGAAGGCAAAAAGTGTCGTTGGCTAAAAGACATTCATCCGGCTGTTCAATGCTTTTCGGTAAGCGTCCGCCACCGGGAGATACTGGCCTTTAATTACCAACCCGCCATCCTGTAGGGTGTCGATCTTATCCAGGGCGATAATGTAGGACCGATGGACGCGTATGAAATTAGCGCTCGGCAGTTTCTCCTCGGCGCCTTTCAGCGTGCCGTGTATAGCATAAGTTTTTGCGGGGGTGAAAAATTTCACATAATCACCCATTGCTTCCGCGTAAAGAATATCGCTGAATTTTATTCTACGGGTAATATTTGAATCCCTGACAAATATAAATTCGTCATTCTTTACCTGGAGTTCCTCTTTTTTGCTGGCTATGATTTCCCTGGCTTTATTTACGGCCTGCAAAAAGCGAACAGGCGAAACAGGTTTAACGAGATAATCTGCTACGTTTAGTTCGAACGCCTCGGCTGCGTACTCTTTCTTTGAAGTGGAAAAGATAACCACTGTCCCATTGTTACGCAAGCTTTTGGTAAGCTCGAGGCCAGTCATCTCTGGCATTTCAATATCGAGAAAGAGCAGGTCGATCGACTCCGCCTGCAGGTGATTGTAAGCTTCAATAGCACTGCAATATTCGCAAATTACCGTAAGATCTTTCACTTGGCTGGCCAGTTGACTTAAGGTGGCCCTGGCTATAAGATTATCGTCAATAATGAGACAGGTCATCATGTAATAAATTGGTTTGGCTTTATAAATATCGATAAAAACAATGTCTTCTGATAATTAGACAAACATAATTTTTCTTTCCCTTTTGAAGAACAAATTTCGTTGAACAGGCGATTTTAATCGTTGAAGCCCTAAAGCAGCGATTTCCCGATCCGGTAAAATGATTTGGCACAGTGACTTTTCAAATCGCAAACCGTGCCATTTCGCTTGCTTTAACGATGCTTTTTGCCCGTTTAACGAAAATGATTGCTGAAAACTACCGCCGGACAGACCTTTACCATTGTCATATAATTAAACATAAAATTTAGACAATCATGGAAAAAAATGAATTAAGTTTCCGGTACGCACTGGAAAAGAAAAGTCCGCGTTTAGGACAGGGTGGCATCACCCGCGGCGCTTCTGTTAACGATTTTCCGGCATCGATCGGTATTGCCGGCGTATCAATGCGCCTTGAACCCGGTGGTATGCGAGAACTTCATTGGCACGCAAATGCGGCTGAATGGGGCTATGTTGTTACCGGCTCTATACGTACCACGCTGATTCAACCTGACGGTACCGCTTCTATCGACAATTTTGGTCCCGGCGATGTTTGGTATTTCCCAAGAGGATTCGGGCACTCACTTCAAGCCACCGGGGATTCAGAATGTCACTTTATCCTGATCTTCGACAATGGCAATTTCTCTGAAGATCATACTTTTAGTGTTACTGACTTTATCGCATCGGTTCCTCCGGCGATAGTTGCACAAAACCTGGGAATCAGTGAGGAAGAAGTGGCTAAACTACCACATAAAGAAGCTTACTTCGCTTTGGGGGTGAATCCGGATGAAAGTGCCAGTGTTGCTGCACCCAGGGCATGGCCGGAACTTACCAGTATTCACCGCTATCCATTACATGCGCAACAGCCAAGAATCATTCCGGGTGGAGGCACGCAACGTGTTGTAACAGTAAAAGAATTCCCGATCAGCAAAACGATGACCGGTTCACTGGTCGAATTACAGCCGGGCGGCTTGCGCGAAATGCACTGGCACCCTAATGCAGATGAGTGGCAATATTATCTTTCTGGAAAAGCGGAAATGACCGTTTTCCTTGCCGAAGCGACTGCGGTGACCGAGCAATTTGAAGCCGGTGATGTAGGTTATGTACCTATGGGTGCAGGACATTATATTAAAAATACAGGCACAGAAGTTTGTCGCATACTGATCGGCTTCAATAATGGAAATTACGAAGCAATAGAACTCAGCGAATGGTTAGCCGGAAATCCCGAAGATGTGCTGATCACAAACTTTGGTATTGACGCAGAACTTGCGGCGAAATTTCCAAAAACCAAACTTTTTATCAAACCTGAAAAAGAATAAGGTCTAATACCCCGCACTTAAAATAACGCTTATTCAGCGACTGGATGTGCCTGTTCAACGATTTGCAAGTATCGTGGACAGGCCATTCTTTTATTTTTACAGCGACAAGACATTAACTTAATCATCAAATTCTTTATGAAAACTTCAAGCTATCCCATATCCTCACCGGTAAATTATGCTGAGGATCCCCATATTGACCGCCACGTGAAAGCTTTTTTAAAAGTATTGAATGCCGGTGGCCCACCGTTGGAAACCTTAGGAAAGGAAGATGCACGGCAAGTGTTGGTGAATGCCCAGGCATCCGTAACAGTGGACCTTTCAGGAGTGGAGACATTCGAAAAAACTATTGTTGCCGATGGCCAGCATATCAACCTGAACATCATTCGTCCGGAAAACGTTACTGAAACATTACCGGTTTTCATCTTTCTTCATGGTGGCGGGTGGATCCTGGGTGATTTCCCTACCCATCAGCGCCTGGTCCGGGACCTCGTGGTTGGCTCAGGTGCCGTGGCAGTATTTGTTAACTATACACCTTCACCAGAAGCAAAATATCCGGTAGCCATTAAACAGATCTTTGCAGCAACCAAATGGGTTGCGGAAAATGGCTCTGAGATCAACGTGGACGGGTCCCGACTCGCGGTAGTTGGCAATAGCGTTGGGGGAAATATGTGTGCGGTTACTACATTGTTGGCCAAGGCGAAAAACGGCCCGAAAATCAGTTTGCAGATCCTGATGTGGCCGGTAACTGATGCGAAATTTGATGATGAATCATTTGCACTTTATGGGGACCAGCGTTTCTTAACGACCCCGTTGATGATGTGGATGTTCGATCAGTATACCACCAATGCAGAAGAACGCGCTCAAAAACTAGTCTCCCCTTTACAGGCGACACTTGCCGAACTCAAAGGCCTCCCTCCAACCCTCATCCAGGTCGCAGAAAATGATATCCTGAGGGACCAGGGTGAAGCCTATGGCCGCAAACTGGATGAGGCAGGTGTAGAGGTGACCACGGTCCGCTACAATGGCATGATCCACGACTTTGGCCTGCTCAATGCACTGGCAGACGTTCCTGCTGTACGCTCACTAATCATGCACGCTTCGGCTGAACTAAAGAAATATTTATTTATCTAAACAACTTAAAGACCATGAAAATTAACATTGGCATTGTGGAAACAGACCGTAAAGCTGTTTCAGATCAGTTAGGCAAATTACTGGCAGATGAATTTATTTTATATACCAAAACAAGAAATGCACACTGGAACATTGAAGGGCCTGACTTTCATGCCATGCATGTATTTTTCGAAAGTCAATATCAACAGCTTGACGAATTAATGGATGCCGTAGCTGAACGTATGCGTAAGATCGGCCATTACGCACCTGCTACTTTAGTTCAGTTTCTACAGCTCACACATTTAACCGAAAAGAACGTGGGTAAGAACGACAGCATGGGTTTTTTGAAAGAATTGCTGGAGGATCATGAAAGTATTATTGAATTTATACGTGGGAATATAGAACCCTTTTCCAGCAAATATCACGATGCAGGCACCAGTGATTACCTCACCGGGCTAATGGAGGCCCATGAGGGAATGGCATGGATGATACGGTCCCATTTCAGATAAACTAGTTAGGTATACGGCATGCGGATCCGCGTTGTCGTATACCTCAATAAAAGAGCTCTTCGTGTTGGCTATCTGAACGGTTATTTTACTGCATCATTTCGGTAAAACAGGTAAGGTTCGCCCGTTCCTGACTGAGGAAATAATAAACGCCAGCACGGCTATGATCAGACCAAACATAAAGATGCTGTAGGCCACGCGCAACAGACGGTACTTTTTACCCAATACTGCACCCTGCGAATAAACATCC
>Ga0247741_1000352_pt1 | contig 27041 bp, 22 predicted proteins | sample UWRJL213509R2_FD_180945 | JGI IMG/M metagenome (GOLD analysis project Ga0247741, IMG submission 180945) | Plant litter microbial communities from Arlington Agricultural Research Station in Wisconsin, United States - UWRJ-L213-509R-2 | ecosystem: Environmental > Terrestrial > Plant litter >... | reverse complement strand
GCTTGCAGAAGTTGTGGCAACAGAGCTTTTTGAAGATGATGACGTGGTAGCAACTGAACTAGCACTGCTTACAACGTTAGAACATACAGCACCGGTAATAGTAGGCTTTTCGGCCGCTGCAGTGCTGTTTTTATCACCTTGCACACCAAAGCTAACTGACTGGCCCGGTTGGATGGTTTTATTCCAATCCAGACCTGTTGCTGAATAGGGGTTGCTACCAGTTAAGGTTGCATTCCATGAGCTGGTGATTTTGTTGTTGGCGTATTGCCAACCTACAGTCCAGCCGTTAACAGCAGTCGTAGTATTGTTGGTAATAGTGATGGAACCCTGGAAGCCGGTATTCCATTCGTTAGCGACGGTGTAGGTACAAGTAGCCGCCTCCGCCTGACCAATCATTGCGACACCTAGACCTAGCATCATTGCCAGACTAAGGGCCTTTTTCTTATGAACTTGCATTTTAGTTCTCCGATAATGGTTGCACGCAAGGGGTACAAATCACCCCGATTATTATTAGTTCACCCTTTAGAAAGGGATCAGCTTGCACACTCCTGTCGCTCGCAATCATGCAAGCAGACCTAGCGGCACGAATAAAAAGTGCTGCTACATCTGTGGTCCAACCACATTTGGGTGGCGCAAAACTACAACGCCGGAAGTAAACAATGCCAAATACTTGTTGTGACGAAGTTAGGCACGGATAAATTTTATGAATAGGGTTTAATCAAGGAGCCAAAAAATTATTCTTATTATTGTGTTTACTTGTCGCCAAGGTGACAGCGCTGTCATTTTTACTCTTATTGCGAAAAGAGTTCTAGATCTAGTTAACAATTACTCATATTTTTTTGTAATTTTTGATGACTTTTATATTCAGAAAAGAATGAACGCCCAGAATTTGTGATGATACTCACACTAATTCATGCTTTAAAAAGAGTCGATGACGGAAATTTAGCTGTCTTTGAAACAAAAAAAGCCAGATTCAGAAATCTGGCTTTTCACAAAATTTCAGGCTCATCAGCGGCACCTGGAGCGTTTGAAAAAATCCTGTTTACGAATTCTCAACCGACGATAACCCAGCGCTGCAATTCCCATCACCAGTAAAATAAACGGTGAGGGTTCAGGTACTTCCGCTTGCGCGTAGGTGAAGGTTAAGTCGTCAACCACGGCGGAAACACGGCTGTTGTAATAACCCCACAGTTGAATGTTGCTAATCCCTGCCGCTGAATCAAAGGTGACGTATTGCTTTGCCGTGTAAGGCGTCGTTTGAAATGGTCCGGCCTCACCGCCTGTGCGTTTGGCTACAAGTAAACCTGAACTTCCATAGGCCTCAAGAAAAATCGCTTCTTCAACAAACGAACTCACATACATACCCACATGAGTTGGAAGTTGTCCCACAAAACTTAACTGAAGGTAATTTCCACCCTGTAAATAATTTGGGCCAGAAACGAAGTTGGGATCAGTATCAGACCAGTAGGGAAGTAGATAGCCATCGCTAACCAACATTCCTTTCGAAGCATATTGATCAGTCACCGGCGTGTCAGCAAAGAACGGCCATTCCGGATCTTCAGGAACGTAGGTAAGGTCATCGAAATCAATAAACTCCGCATGTGCAACCGGAGCAGTCACGACAAATGAAAACGTCATTAGCAGTGCGAAGGATTTTATTAGTTTAGTAAATCGGGAGGTTCTTGTAGTCATCATCAGGGTCCTTGGTGGCGCTCAAAATTAGGTTGTTCAGCTTAGATTTCTGATTTTTTAATGTCCAGCGCAACCGGCAATTCGACGCCAGCTTTTTTAGCTACTTTCAATAGTCATTTTTGAGCTTTCAAACGACGATAACTAAGCGCTGCAATTCCCATCACCAGTAAAATAAACGGTGACGGCTCAGGTACTTCAGCTTGCGCGTAGGTGAAGGTTAAGTCGTCGATATATGCCGACGTGCGGCTGCCGAAAAAACCCCACACAAAAATCCTGCTGATACCTTCTGCAGAATCGAAGGTTATGTACTGCCTGGGAATGTAAGGTACATCGTCAAATGGCCCGCCGAAACCAGCAGTATGTTTCGAATCCAGTAAACCCGACGCGCCCCAAGCATCCAGATAAATTGATTCATCGACACGCGAGCCCACATACATCCCAACGTGCGTAGGAAGTAAATCACCTACAAAGTTTAGTGTGAGTGTATATCCACCTAACAAATAATTAGGCCCCGAAATAAAATCCGGATCATTTGCCGTATCACCCCTGTAGGGCTGCAAATATCCATCATTAATTACCAAACCTTGGGATTCGTATTGATTGGTTACTGGGGTATCTGCAAAAAACGGCCATTCCGGGTATTCGGGAACGTAAGTCAGATCATCAAAATCAATAAATACGGCGTGTGCTGTGGGGGTGATGATGGAAAGTGAAAAGGTCGCAAAGAGCGCGACCATCTTAAAAAGTCGAGAGGTTTTGGTGGTCATTATCAGCTCCTTGTAGTGCGCCCAAAAGTGGGGCAACCAGCATAGGAGTGTGATTTTTCAATGTCCAGCTGAACCGGCAATTCGACGCCAGCCTTTTTATGCTGCTTTCGCTAGTCATTTTAGGTTTTTGCAAGCTGGCACCTCCCACTTTGGCCCCGAATCCTAAAGTAGGTGGTTGATGACTGAGCGCGATTCGATACTCATCTCACCTGCTGTTCGCTAAATACCAGTAAGGACGCATAACAATAAGGCTAATACCTAAGGTACCGGCCAGCGGGCTAACAACGATAAGTGTTTGTCCTATCCAGTTCGGGCACTTATTGATTCCACAACAATAAAGATGAGAAAACATAATGACTACAAACCTTAGTAATGCAATTCGTCCTGTGGGGCTTTCGTCTTTTAACATTCTTAAAACGTTTATCAGTGCTGCGTGCAGTTTAGCCATGGCGGCGAGCGTTGACGCAGCGGTTCAACCCATCACCACCCAGGGCAATCAAGTACTCTTCGGCGGCCAGCCGGGCAGCGTTTCCGGTATGAGTTTGTTTTGGGATATTTGGGGCTTTGAAAAATACTACAACGCCAACACCGTCGGTTGGCTGGCAACCGACTGGAACGCAAAACTTGTGCGCGCTGCGATTGCGGTTGAAGAAGGCGGTGCCGACAGTGTTCTTAGCAACCCGGCCATTCATAAAGCCCGCGTTAAAGCGGTGGTTGATGCAGCCGTTGCCAACGACATGTACGTGATTATCGATTGGCACACGCATCATGTCGGTGGAAACATCACCAGCGCGGCCATTAGTTTCTTTACCGAAATGGCGCAAACCTACAAAAACACCCCCAACGTGATTTTCGAAATTTTCAACGAACCTTGGGATAACGTTTACTGGGATTCGCAAATAAAGCCTTATGCACTGCAAGTTATCCCCGCCATTCGCAACACCGGCGCAAAAAACCTGATCATTGTCGGCACGCGCGCTTGGTCGCAACGAGTCGATGAAGCTGCGGCCAACCGTATTACCGGCTATGACAATATCGCCTACACCCTACACTTCTACGCCGGTTCCCACGGGCAGTGGTTGCGCGATACCGCCCAAGGTGCCTTGAACAGTGGTATCCCCTTATTCGTGACCGAATGGGGTTCCGTAGATGCCAGCGGTGACGGCGCTGTCGCCGCTAGCGAAACCTGGGCGTGGGTTGATTTCATGAAGAAAAATAACATCAGCAATGCCAACTGGTCAGTAAGCGATAAAGCTGAAGGTGCATCCGCATTAACGCCTAACACCGGCGCATCAGGTTGGACTAACAATCAATTAACCGCATCCGGCTCACTGGCGAAAGACATTATCTCCCATTGGCCACAGGCCGGAAGTGGCGATGGCGGTGACAGCTGCACAGAAGTTGCCTTGCCCGGCACCATCAAAGCCGAGTCATATTGCGATATGAGCGGCGTAAAAACCGAGGCGACTAGCGACACTGGTGGCGGTTCAAATGTGGGCTACATCGACACCGGCGACTGGATTAAATACGGCGTTAATGTCCCATCAGCAGGTACTTACACTGTTTCTTACCGGGTAGCAGCTGCAGTGGCAGGTGGTGTAATCCAATTGGAAAATGCAGGCGGCAAACCGATTTACGGAACGATTAACGTACCTGCAACCGGCGGCTGGCAAACCTGGACAACCATTTCGCATAAGGTGCAATTACCAGCAGGCAAGCAAACCTTGGCGATTGCAGCCAAAACCGGTGGTTTCAACCTGAACTGGATCAAAGTTGAAGGATCTGGCTCAAGCTCAAGCGGTTCATCCAGCTCATCGCCATCAACTACGCCGATTGCTACTATCCAAGCGGAAAGCTATGCACAAATGAGCGGCGTGCAAACTGAAGGCACTAGCGATGTCGGCGGTGGTTTGAACGTTGGCTATGTAGACGCGGGTGATTGGTTGTCTTACGCGGGTACGTCAGTGTCAATTCCAGAAACCGGCACCTACACCATTGAATACCGGGTAGCGAGCGCAACTGGCGGTGGCGTATTGAGTTTCGAAGAAGCGGGCGGCTCGCCGTCGTACACCACGGTTAATTTGCCAAACACTGGCGGCTGGCAAACTTGGACCACCGTAAAAAGCACAATCACGCTCACTGCAGGAACCCACAAGTTTGGCATTAAAGCGAACAACGGCGGCTGGAATATTAACTGGTTCAGCATCACCAAAGGCGTTAAATAGTTGGGTCGAAAATTGAATTTGGGAATGAAGAGTCGGCAATAAAAGGGTTGCACATTAAAGGGATTTTTCTACACGCCGCACAGCAATGTGCGGCGTTTTTTTATCTTGAGAACTAAATCGGGGGATTAATGGCATTGATCCTGGCCGCTTTTTCCTTGCGGTCATTATTGCGATATTCAGAAGGCGTGACGCCCACAATCCGCTTAAAAAAGCGATGAAAAGCAGACTGGCTGTTAAAGCCGGATTTATAAATGATATCCAGAATCGTATCGTCTTTGTTGACATCGGCCACCAGCAATCGCTTCGCTTCTTCAACTCTATAACCATTGATGAACTCAAAGAAATTCGACTGGTAATGTGAATTGATAATGGTGGAAACCTCCCTCGCCCGCACACCAATTTGTTCCGCAAAACGCTCCAGATTGATATTGCTTTCAAGGTAAAGTTTTTGCTGGTGGATAGCACGCTCAATCGCCCGGATTTTTTCGTCTAGTTGCGATATTTCCGCTGGCTTAACCACCTCAACCGCAGGTTCAATATGCAAGAGTTGGCGAGTGTTAACCAAGCCAAAGATAAACAAAACATTTACCAAAATCACAGTGAAATAATTGTTCAGCGTGCCCACTAAATCATTCATATCGCCGCTGAGATAACCACCCAGCATGTACCCCGCAAACGACCAGAGCCAGTGAATAAAAAATCCACCCAACACAATTTCGGCCCAGCGCAGTTCGGTGTTGGGAACGATCGAATAAACCTGCTTTTGGCGCTGGCGCAAACGGAATTCCACCCACAAACACGCCAACACATAAATAAGCGGCGCACAGCGCACAATCGCCCAGATAAACTTTACGGCCGCTCGATCTTCTGACGCTAACTTTGCCCAATTCCATGGCAGCCATTCAGTAACATCGACCCTAAATATCAGGATCAGACTTGCGGCTAATAATGCGGGCAACAGGTGAACAAGATTAATCCAGCGCTTAATCACAATCGGTTCAGACAGCGAGCGTAGATAGAAATATAAACACGGCCCTTGCAGCAGCAAACATACGGATAATACCAGCGGCACCACACTCCAATTGGCAATCGCCAGCGTTTGTAACGAGCTGTTCCAAGTAATTAAGGTGGTGATCAAGGTGCCCGCAACCAGCGAAAAAAACAGGGCCAAAAAATTGCGCGACTGAACTTGTTTGCTGGGCATGAACTTGAAGAACGCGCACAGGAAAAGCGTTTCTACAAAGGTGAGAACCAAAATAACTTCATGCAAATTAAGGAAAGTATTTTTCATGTGATGCGAGCGCCGGAGATGGCTGCGATCTAAAACACGTTAGTCGGCGGCCTATTATGGTTTTTTATTCATCATAGCAGCTGCATTTCTCCACTGCTTCAACCCGGTTTAATGAAACCGTTTACCATTCACTTTTATTTAATAGCCAAGTAATGCAGATACGAATCCTCACATATCCCCAATTCCAAACATGGCCATGAATCACAGAGTTCAACTGTAGCCTTTGCGTCTAAAACCACATTTTTGAGATCAAAACTACATCCCACTTTTGTCACTACCTAAGTGAGTTCTCCCATGTTTGTGCTTTTTGCGGGAACAAGGAGGCTGCGGTGGCTGCTTAATGAAAATATGGCATCACAAGAGAAACATACTCTTAGGCTTCCAGTACAAAACATAAAATCAATAACAGCAAAGAGCACCAGCATGACGTTTTCCCTACAACGATTTTGAGCCCCGCTTTACCGACGGTTTCGGCTGTTCGGTTTTTTATTTTGTATCAATAAGCATCACCGAAAAAGCTCCAACGGAATGTCATTACAAAGCAAGCCGGAATTCACGTGTTAGTGACCGGTGCTAACAATAATAGTTAAATTTTTTGGCCCCTTTTTTCACTCTTACATTTGGCGGTCGCCCTGTTTTTTTTGCAGTGTTTTTCCTTATTAGTCAAAAAGTAATCCCTGTTTAAAAATAATTCCTGTTTAAAATAATTCCTCGGGAGGAACTATGACACAACAACGCTTTAATCAACCTCGTTCTTGCAAACCTTGGGCATTACTGCGCCCACTGACCGCTGCGGTAGCCGCCTTGGGGATTTACTCCAGCGCCAGCTTTGCAGTGGATTACAACGATGCTTACTGGAACAGTCCTACTAAAAATACTGACTTTGTGGACAATTTCGCGACCACATCCCTGAACCGTAATTTTTGGGATGTCATCACCAACGTTTATGTAAATGGCGAAGACCAAGACTATCGCGATGTGGAATATCCCGCCGCCGACTGGACCGTGCGTTCCGGCCAGGATGACGCTGGCGCTAGCGACGGCAAAGTACTTAACTTGAAAGCCCGCTATATGGACGGCGCCATCCAGAATTACTACGGCGGTGTTGCCAACCAAGGCAAACCTTTGATGGTGCGCGCTGGCCGCATTGAATCCAAACTCGCCGATGCCACCACCTTCACCTACGGTAAATTCGAAGCGCGCTTGAAAATGCCCGCTGCCAAAAATGGCGAATTCCCAGCCTGGTGGTTACTCGGAAACTTCCCGGACGTGGGTTGGACTGCCTGCCAGGAACTCGACATTATCGAATTCACCGGCAACAACGCGTCGGTTGCACCGCAAACTCACTGGACTGCACCTTACACCGCTTACGGCGGCAACCCTGTTGATCGCACTTACGCCAGCCTCGGTGTAAACCCAAGCACCCAATTCGTGACTTACGGCGTGATTAAAACCCCGGAAAATGTGGAGTTTTACATCAACGGTGTTAAGACTTATTCATGGGGTGTTGCTGATCGTGGCGATATGCCTTGGCCATATGTAACGCCAATGCACATGATCCTCAATCATGCGATCACTCACGTTGAGTGGCCAGCAGTAGGTAACTACAACAAGTTGTCGACTGATGCGAATGTGCCTTACAAAACGGGTTACACCACCGTTGTTAACGGCGTGACTAACTACGAATACATCGATATCGCATCCATGCAAACCAATATCGGCCGTGCGGGCACTGACTTCCTCGTGGACTATGTTGCTCACTGGCCGCTACCGACTACCGAGCCACTGCAAAAATATACCGATAACTCCAAGTACAGCTTCTTCCGCCCCACTAACAACACCAAAGGTTTCTATTCTTTGAAAGGTTGGTTGGCACCGGTTGCAGTGACCGCAGATGCTTCTTTCAACGATGGCACCGCCACATCAGACCGTGACAACGGCCCGAAAAACGCGGCGGACGGTTACGTAGGTTCCAAGTGGGCCACGCCTGCAGACGACAACTTGCACTGGGTGCAAATTGACTACGGCACTGATAAACCAATCAAATATTTCTGGATTGAATGGTCCTGGAATTTGCCTAAGTCTTACGACATTTACGGTAAAACGTCTTCCGGTAACTGGGAATTTATTCGCAGCTCGGATCAGTTGGCCGCAACCTGGTCAACGCATGTATTTGATGTCAACAAGACTTACCGTTACGTCAAACTCGTCACCAAAGGCCGCATCAGCAAATCAGATCCAATCTGGCTGCTTGAATTTAAAGCTTTTGAAGATGTTGCAGATGTATATCCAAAACCAGCTGGCACCGCGCAAGTGGATCGCGCCATCAACGTTCTTGGCAACGGCACTTTCACCAGCGATCTCAACGGCTGGAAAACCGAAGCTTATGATGGCTCCACCCCGGTATTTGCAAGCGTGGGCGGTCAGGCAAAAATCACCACCACCAATGCGGGCACAGGCCTGGGTTCAATTCAATTGCACACTGAAGGCTTCGGCCTGAAACGCAACTATCGCTACCAGGTTTCTTTCAAAGCCAAGGCAGACGCTGCGCGTAACGTGCAAGTTCGCTTGTCTACCGATGATCTCAACCCGTCAGCTGCCGGCACTTACTTGCTGCAAACTGTGGCGTTGGGAACAACCTTGGCAACCTACACCTACAACGTAGATTTCACCGCGTCTGACAATGCTGGTCGCCTCGCGTTTTTACTAGGCAACCAAGGTACTTCAACGGTTTATATCGATGATGTTGTGATCAAGGAAATTACCTACATCGGTGTGGGCGATCCATTGGTTCCAGCGATTGATGCATCTAACTATTCTGGCGCAAGCACTGGCTGGGAAACTGAATGGTGGGGCGCTGCGAGTCGTGCTGTTGACGGCGCAGTTGGCAACAAAGCCAGCGGCAACGATGGCGAGTCAGAAGGTAAAGACCTGTGGGTTAGTGTGCAAATTGATCCAACTTATGAAGTGAAAGAAGTGTGGATTGCCGGCGATAAGTCAGCTCCGCGCAGCCTGGATCAATTCAAAGTTGAATATGGCACTGGCAATACTATGATCAACTGGACTCCAAGCAATGGCGATGGCGTTTACGAAAGTTTCAATACTTTTGCCAGCGCACCGGCAGTCGGCGAACGCAACTTTAAAGTCTGGTTCCGTCCACCAGCTGGCCAATTGGTTGAAGTCTCTGACGTGCAATTTATGGCTGTGGATTACAAACCTTATCGCATCTACACCATTGGTTTGGACAACGGCGGCAGCATCGCGCCAGCAGGCACAGTTCGTTACAGCAAAAATAACACTGACTCAGCCACTTACACCTTCACACCGCCAGCCGGTCGTGCAGTTGCCAACGTGATTGTCGATGGTGTTTCGCTAGGCGCATTGAACAGCTACACCTTCACCAACATCAACAAGAGCCACACCTTAGCGGTTTCCTACACTGGCACCGCGACCAGCGTATCTAGCAGCAGTAGCAGCTCAACGGCCAACACGTCTTCCAGCTCAAGCTCGGTTGCCGCGTCAGTATTGGTGTCTAATGGTCGTCCGGTGACTGCAAGCAGTGAACTGTCGCCCGCTACAAATGCGGTAGATGGCAACGCTGGGACTCGTTGGGAATCTGCCCACGGCGTAAGCCCGAGCTGGATTACCGTCGATTTAGGCACGGCTAAAGCGCTCAGTTCAGTCGTTATCGATTGGGAAGCGGCGAACGCTGGTGCTTACAGCGTGCAAGGCTCAAACGACAATACCAACTGGACGACACTCAAGTCATTCACCGGCGGCGCGTTCGGCACTCGTACCGATACCAACGCAGTGAGCGGTTCTTACCGCTATGTTCGTATCTATTGCACAGCGTTGAGCACTGGCAATAACTGGGGTTACTCAATTTGGGAATTGAAAGTGTACGCGACCGGAAGTGCGACTAGCTCAGCAGCATCCAGCGCTAGCAGCACTGCCACCAGCAGCGGCACTTTGACGCCTACAGCAGTAACAGCCAGTACTGCTGGACAACCAGCAGCAAATGCTACCGATAAAAATGCAGGTACTCGTTGGGAGTCGACAGCAGGAATCGACCCAAGCTGGTTGACCCTGGATTTCGGCAGCGCCAAAACCCTGAGCAGTATCGCCATCGATTGGGAGGCTGCCAACGCCGCCAACTATCTGGTGCAAGGCTCAAACGACAACGCCAACTGGACTAATATCGCCAGCAAAACCGGCGGTACTTTTGGTAACCGCACCGACACCTTGGCCCTAAGTGGAAGCTACCGCTACCTGCGCATCTACGGCACCGCACGCAGCACTGGCAACCAATGGGGTTATTCAATTTGGGAAGTTCGTGTAACAGGTAATTAATGGACTTTTCTATCTGGTTCTGCAGCTCAGGCTTGGGAACCAGATGAAGGATCGATTGAAAATAAAAAGCACCGTACTCGAAAGAGGCGGTGCTTTTTTATTGTTTGTTATGCAAGGATAGATGTAGCAACTTAGGGAGTCGTAATCCTCGATTAGGTGCCCCCACTAAATAACCTGGCGAGCTTATTGAGCGAAAACCCAACCTAGAAACACCAGCAACCTAAACCTCAGTCACCTTAGCCTGCTTCCGATATTCCGTAGGCGTCACTCCAACCATGCGTTTAAAAAATCGGTGAAACGCCGACGGACTATTAAACCCGGATTTAAAAATCACTTCCAAAATCGTTTCGTCTTTATATTCAGGCGATGCCAATAAACGCTTGGCTTCTTCCACGCGATAACCATTAATAAATTCAAAGAAATTGGATTGATAATGCAGCTTTAACACCGCCGAAATATCCCGTGGACGCAAACCAATCTGTTCAGAAAAACGCTCAAGGTTGATGTTACTTTCGAGATACAGTTTTTGCTCGTGGATGCCCTTCTCAATCGCACTAACCTTGGCCGCCAGCTTAGCCTCGGGCACGGGTTTTACCGGTGCAATTACGACAGGGTTGAGCAATTGACGAGTGTTAATCAGCCCAAAAATAAACAAGCCGTTCACTAGCGCGACGGTTAAATAATTATCCAGAATTCCCAACTGATCGCTAATGGTCGGGTTCACAAATCCTTCCAGCGCGTACGCCAGCAATGACCAGAGCCAATGCACGCAGAAACCAAATAAAACTACATCCGCCAGATTCAATTCCGTGCTGGAAATGCTCGAATACATTTGCTTTAAATCTTCCCGCAATTTGTATTCGGCCCAGGCGCTGGCGAGCACATAAATAAAGGGCAATAACTTAACCATCGCCCAGACTAGCGAGCGCGCAATTTTTTCGGCGCCATCAACCGGTGACGCAGGTTGCCAATCAACACTATTGAGATTGAAAGCCAAAATAATAATCACGGCTAAAATCGCCGGGACTAAATGAATAAGATTGCGCCACTGGAACACATTTATTTTTTTGGAAAGCGAACGCAAATAGAAAAATAAAACCGGGCCTTCCAGCAATAAAGATCCTGCCAGAACTGCAACTATGTAAGGCGTATGATTGATATCTGCCGCTTTTAAATCGCCATTCCAAACCACGACAGTGGAGGTTAATACCAGAGCGACCAACATAAAAAAGCTGGCAAGAATCGCGCGCGGTTGAACGCGTTTTGACGGTAATATTTTTAACAGAACGGCTAGAAAAACGCATTCAAGTGACGTTAGCAGGAGCACAACATCATGAATGTTTAGAAAATTGGTTTTCATTATTATGTTCTCTCACGAAAATGACCTGCGCCAAATAGTATGGTTATTTGGCCTGCGCCTCAGTACATCGGGGACAGAAGACGCAAAAGCAAGCTGGCGTGTTGACCGCAAGCCAGCTTGCTAAGCATAGGCAATTTTCGCACGTTGACCAGCATGCTACCAGCGTAGATGTGGTTTAACGTGAACTAACCTGAAATGAACCGGTTAACTGATGCATTTTCGTTGCGGTATTTTTTAGCCGATCCGAGCTGATTTGCAATGCGCGAACCACCTTGTTCATGGTCTGGCTGGCGCTGGCGACATCGCGAACGTGAGTGCCGTGTTGTTGGCTGTTGGAATCGATGTGATGAATGATGTCGAACAAACGCTCCACGACGCAGTGTAATTGGCTGTTGTCGGTAGACGCCTCCTCTGCCAAGCGCAAACCGCGATCAACGTTTGCCACACTGGATTCCATAAAGGTCGCCGCCTGTTGCGCTTCGTTGCGAATGGTTTCAATTTTCTCACCAATCTCCAGAGCCACCGCTGAAGTTCGCGCCGCCAAACTACGCACTTCATCCGCAACTACCGAGAAACCGCGACCATGTTCACCTGCACGCGCGGCTTCAATCGCGGCGTTGAGTGCGAGCAAATTAGTTTGGCTGGTGATATTACTGATCAATGAAACCATGTTGCCAATTTCGCTGGTACGCGCATTAAATGCGTGGATAGTTTTCGCGGAAGTTTCAACTACATCGCGAATCGTTTGGGTGCCGGTGCGCACCGATTCAAATTGCTTGCGCGCATCCTGAACCACATTTTCCATCACCTTTCGCATTTCATTTGCCGTGCCAGATGCATTACTAATTTCTTGCAATTGGTTGTGCACGAGACTCAACATTTTTTCCATGGAATCGGCAACGTGATCAGAAGAATTTTGCGCCTCAGAATTTCGCGTCAGCAAATTATCGCTGTTCTTCATCACTTCATCGGCAGAGCGAATAACTTCGCCAACAATATGATCGAGGTTGTCGATAAAACTATTGGTCCAGCGACCTAAATCGCCAGTTTCATCCAGTACCAATTTTTTGGTATCCAAACGCTGTTGTAAATTTCCACCACCTTCGGCAATCGCGTGAATAACTTCCGTCATTTTTCCCAAGCGTCTTGCTAGACGACGCGGCGCGCGTTGGCGATAAACCAAACCGCCCGCAATTAATAACAATAGGGTAAGAATATTAATTGTGGTGTTCGACCAACCCGACCACGCATGCATAACCGCGTTCGCCGCAAAACCTGCAAATACACTGACCGAATAAGTTTTCATATGTTTGTAGGTGATTGAGCGATAGCGATAAACCTCTTCCAAATCCGCTTCACACATCATGCCCCAAGTATCGAGCGAGCCTTCCAATTTAAACGTTAAACCTTTGCCGATAACGGCGATATGACGGTAATCAGAATAGCCGGGATAGGTCACAAATAAATTGCTGCCTTTGCGAATAGTTTCGCGCACACCGGGATGCAATTCCTTTGTCGCGGGATCAGTAAATTTAATTTCAAATTCGGTGTGACGTTTAATTTTTACGACGCCCCAATCTGTGTTTACTCCAGACTTTAAATTCTCGCCGTGAGAAAAAGTATTGTCTTCAAATCGCGAGCGGGAAAGTGCCGTGCCGGATGCAATAGATGAATCAAATACCGAACTCACCATAAACAAATAATTATCACCAGACTCATTAAAAATATGGCCCGCCTCGCGCTGAATTAAATCACCCAGAACATCGTTGGGAACACGCGCACAAATACAACCTTTGTTACCGTTTGAGAAAGTCACCGGCAAATAAAACATTAAAGTTACTTCGTCGTGAAATACAGAACTACGCTTGCCAACATCGAGAGTTTTTGCATCTATATATGGTCCGTGTAAAAACGGCGCTTCGAGACCTTTGTTTATGGCATTGATATTTAAATCCTTAGAACCAACACGCGAGGAATAAGTTGAAGCCAACACACAACCTTGTTGATCAATAATAAATAATTCGGTGCAGTCGCCCATGATGCGCCAATTTTTTTGCAGCAGATTTTCAAACGAATCATCTGACAGATGTAATTGCCCGCGCGTGGATTCCAATTGCGTCCATTGCCGTCTCACCCATTGTTGCAATAATTTAATTCGCGTATTCGCAATACTTTCAAACGCTTTTTCCATTAATGCGTAACGGCTGCGGTTTAACCAGCACGCCCAGCCCATTTGCAACTTCCCTGTTTTACCAAACCAATTTAACCAACTGCGTTCGGCTGTTGATAGCTGCATTTGTTCGCTGCGCAGACTCATAAATTTCTCACTCTGTTGCCTATAATAAATAAGACTATGCAGAATATGCGCCACCACTGTCACTTAAAGTAACAATGGAAATTTATGACGATTTTGGATTTAAATAATGCAAATTTTAATTAATGATGGTGCACTTATTTAATAAGCGCACCATCATCATGCAAATGCAGATTCTACGAGGAATAATTTTCAATTGGTTTTTATTAAATTAAAAACTGAATTAAAATTGACTAAATATTAATAGTTTGGATGAGTTGAAAAAACGCAAAAATAAAATCTAAAAAACTGACTGGTGATTTTAAAGTTATCGACTACGCTGGCGCACCGCTTCAAACAAAACGACACCGGTAGCTACAGATACATTCAAACTGCTTACTGTGCCTGCCATTGGGATATTAATTAAGTGATCGCAAGTTTCTTGTGTCAAACGACGCAAACCATCGCCTTCAGCGCCCATTAAAATTCCTACATTGCCTGTTAAATTAGCCTGGTAAACTGAAGCATCAGCTTCACCTGCCGCACCAAATAACCAAATTCCTTTTTCCTGCAGCTTTTTCAAAGTGCGCGCAAGGTTAGTCACTGGCACCAACGGCAAAACTTCAGCAGCACCGCACGCAACTTTGCGCGCAACCGGTGTTAAACCGACTGACTTATCTTTGGGAACAATCACCACATGCACACCTGCCGCTTCGGCAGTTCGCATACAGGCACCGAGGTTATGAGGATCAGTCACACCATCAAGAATTAAAACAAACGCGGGCTCATTTAAATTATCGATTAATTCAAAGAGGAATTTTTCATCGTGAATCTCACCCGGCGTGCAAACAGCAACTACGCCCTGATGATTTTCATCACCAACCATTTCATCCAGTTTTTTGCGATCAACAATCTTGCAGCTGATTTCATTGCTTTGGGATAAATTCAAAATTTTCGTCAAGCGCTGATCATTGCGACCTTGCACCATAAATACTTCAAGTACACGTTGCGGCGCACTTTTTAATAAAGCCTGCACTGAATGCAAACCAAAAATATGTTCGTTTTTCAATTCGATTTCCAGAAATTAATTTTACAATCTCATCCTGATCGAGTGCTCGGTCAAGATGAGATAACAAGACAAACGCAGATGATCGCTGACGCAAAAATCATGAACACATCAAAACAATTCGTTTTGCGTTTTTATATCATGGTCCGGCTTAAGCCAGCGGCTAAGCCTGGTCGTCAGATTTACCCAGCGCTTTTTTAACAAGAGCTTTCGTCTTAGCAAGGAATGACGGAGCCTCTGATGACGCAGGTTGCTGAACTGCTGCTGCCTTCTTCGCGCGCGGAGTTTTTTTACTTTGATCGCCATTACTAACCTCGCTTGCTTTCTTTGCTTTTGGTGCCGCATCAACCGATTTTTCCGCCGCTACTTTTTTACTGGCTGCAGATTTAGCTTCAACCTGTGGAGCCACTTTTTTGGTTGCTGCTTTTTTAGGTACAGACTCCTTAGCTGTGGAATCTTTAGGAATAGGAGCTGCAGCTTTAGCGTTAACAACTGGCTGAACTTCCGAAGTCGTTAAACCCGCCGACTTTTTAGCAGCCGCAATTTTTTCTGCCTTAAATTTAGCAGGAGATTGCGTAACAATTTTTCTACCTGATGGGGTTTTAGCGGTTGGATTTTTACCTGCTGATTTTTTCACCGTTCCAGATTTTGCAGGTGTAGCTTTAGCTGGCCTTTTACCACCCGTTTTTACACTCGCAGGTTTTTCATTTTCTGCTGCACGTGCTTTTTTCTTGTCAGCTTTTTTCACAACGATTGGAACAATAGATTTTTTCGGACGGCGAATGGCGTTATCAGATTCCAATTCAAAATCAATTTTGCGATTTTCCAAATCAACACGCACAACACGCACAACCAATTCGTCACCCAAACCAAATACCCGACGAGTGCGCTCACCAACAAGACGGTGTTGCGCAGCTTCAAAACGATAATAATCGTGCGGTAATGCGGTGATGTGAACGAGACCATCCACATACAAATCTTTTAATTCAACAAATAAACCAAAACCAGTTACGGCACTCACGTGGCCTGCAAATACAGCACCGACTTGATCGCGCAAATATTCACATTTCAACCAACTCACCACATCGCGCGTGGCTTCATCAGCACGGCGTTCAGTAAGTGAACATTGTTCACCGAATACAACCATATCGTTAGCGTTGTAAGGATAAATTTCACGTGTTGGAATTGGCTTTGCGCCTTCAGCGCGACGCACATGTGTTGTTGCAACTTCACTGCGCACTACAGAACGAATTGCACGATGTACTAACAAATCCGGGTAGCGACGAATCGGTGAAGTAAAATGCGTGTAAGCATCGTAACCCAAACCAAAGTGACCACGATTTTCAACTTGATACATCGCCTGACGCAAGCTGCGCAACATGACGGTTTGAATCATGTTCGCATCGCTGCGCCCCTGAATTTGTTGCATTAATTGTTGGTAATCGCCGGAGGTCGGTTCTGCACCACCCGCCAAACCTAAGCCTAATTCCGATAAAAATTCACGCAGATTTGTGAGTTTTTGTTCGGTCGGGCCTTCATGCACGCGATACAAACCAACAAGATTATGTTTCTCTAAAAATCTTGCCGAACATACGTTTGCGCACAACATACATTCTTCAATAAGTTTATGTGCGTCGTTGCGTTTAACCGGAATGATACGTTCAATTTTGCGTTCATCATTAAATTGAATTCGAGTTTCTACGGTTTCAAAATCAATTGCACCGCGCTCATCGCGCGCAATACGCAAACATTTATACAAATTATGTAGCAATTCCAATTGCGGAATTACATGTTTGTATTCCTCGCGCAATGCTTTGGATTCATCATCGGTTTCAGTGAGAATTTTTCCAACTTTGGTATAAGTCAAACGCGCGTGCGAGTGCATTACACCTTCATAAAATTCGTAGCCTGTAATTTTTCCGGCATCGGTGATGTTCATTTCACACACCATGCACAAACGATCAACATGCGGGTTCAACGAACATAAACCGTTTGATAGCGCTTCGGGCAACATGGGTACAACATAGTCAGGGAAGTACACCGAGTTGCCGCGACTGCGCGCTTCCATATCGAGCGCGTTATTTACTTTTACGTAATGCGATACGTCGGCAATCGCCACGTACAAACGCCAACCACCGCGACGACGCTCACATAAAACCGCATCGTCAAAATCGCGCGCATCTTCACCGTCGATGGTAACGAATGGAAGATGACGAACATCAATACGATTTAATTTGTCAGCCTCGGCAACTTCTGCTGGCAAAACGGCGGCTTCTGCGATGACATCTTGCGGCCATACTGATGGAATTCCGTGCGCTTGAATCGCAAGTTCAATTTCCATTCCCGGCGCCATGTGATCGCCAAGCACTTGAATTACTCTGCCCATTGGCAAGCGATTTTTATCTGGTTGCTGAGTAATTTCTGCGACTACGATTTGCCCATGAGTTGCGCCGCCGTAGGAGCCAAACGGAATCATAATATCTTGCGTGATGCGCGCATTTTCCGGCCTCACAAATTGCACGCCATCTTCATTAAAAAAACGTCCGGCAAGTTGCATTGTGTTGCGCGAAAGCACTTCAACAATTGCGCCTTCTTCTTTACCGCGATATTGCTCGCCCGACATACGCACTAAAACTTCATCGCCATCAAATACGCGACGCATTTGGCGATTGTGTAAATAAATATCTTCGCCACCGTTGGCGGGGATTACAAATCCGTAACCATCTTTATGGCCTTGCACGCGGCCGCGAATTACGTCGATTTTATCGAGGCGCAAATAAGCATCTTTGCGATTGCTAATAAGTTGGCCATCGCGCGCCATGGCGATCAATCGGCGGCGAAGTGCTTCGACTTGATCTTCGTCGGTGAGCTTAAGAATTTCGCACATTTGCGGGTGAGTAATGGGCTCAGCAGCGCTATCGAGCAAGTCTAAAATGTACTCGCGGCTGGGAATGGGATTTTCGTATTTTTCAGCTTCGCGCGCGGCAAAAGCATCTTGATGCGGGGTTTTACGTTTGGTCAAAGGAGATATCCTGTCATGAGAAAGCGGTCAAATTACCGCCAAAAGTCTTAGTAAATCAATTATAGGGCAGACACTATGACAAACCCACAAATATAATCAGTTTGCGCGTTGACAAGCCAAAGACTGCTATTTATAGTTCGCGGCCTTGGCGCAAGCCAATGACTAAAAGGCGCAAGCCGAAAGCCCAGGTGGTGAAATTGGTAGACACGCCAGCTTCAGGTGTTGGTGGCGCAAGCTGTGCCGGTTCGAGTCCGGCCCTGGGCACCAAATTTTTTCCCGCTCTACCAACCTCAGGGTTGATTAGAGCGGCGAATCGCAAAATCCTTTCGTGGTCACATCTCTCTCATACGTCTATCCGCAATTGCTCTTAGTTTTTTAGTGACAACCTCCTTTTAATACAACTCAAAACCTTATTAATTCTGTATCTTTTAAAAATTTTACCTATTTAGGCAATACAAAGCCGCCCCGCTTAAAATACTGTCAATTTTCAACGCGTAGCAAATAGGCTTATTCCTTAGAGCACCTCAAGTACTAGATTTTCGTGATCGCTAATTTTCAAAACTTTTACTCAGCGAGTCTAGATGCAGAAGTGGGTGTTCCGCACAATTTCAGAAGAATAATTAATAACTAATCTACGTATATGGTAATTTTAATCGAATCGTTAATTAGCCATGGATGCTGTCATACAAGTTGGAAGTATTACGTTTAGGATCAAGGAAATTTAAATCCCCTTCAATAGACATTGTCAGGAGATGCATATCGTGAACCGAAGCCTTTCAATTGATATATTAAAAATCATCCTCGCATTCATGGTTGTCGGAATACATTCTGGATTCCTAGAGGATGTTAGCGCCTTAGGTAGATATTTGACGACGGCTGGCCTATTTCGAATAGCCGTACCAATTTTCTTCGTTATCAATGGATTTTATTTTTTTTCCGTTCCGCCAGAGAGGGTTATTTTTTGGTTTAAACGAGTTATTCAGCTTTACCTATTTTGGACGCTTGTTTATATAGGTTATTGGTTCAGGATGGACACCATTAATCTCTTTGAAATTGTGCGAGCGGTGAAAACGATTTTAGTTGGCCATGAACATCTCTGGTATTTGCCCGCAATGATTGGGGCCGCACTCGTCCTACTACCACTCAGAAAATTATCGACTTCCGCCTTACTTGCTACCGCCGTATTTTTGTTTTCCATAGGATTGGCTATCCAATATTTGGGCAACTATCACCTAATCGCATATACATCAGTTGATAAAGCTCTGAATAATCTTGCGCTTTACCGAAATTTTATTTTCTTCGCATTTCCTTTTTTTGCGATTGGCTACCTACTGAGAAAAACTGAAATATATAAGCGGGTAACAACGCATACCGCAATTTTTATAGCTTCAGCGGCGCTAGTTCTATTTTTAGTAGAAAATTATTTAGATTTCATACTTCAGCCTGGCAAACCCGAAGGATTTGATATCTATCTTTTCCTTATATTGCTATGCCCTTTAGTGTTCCTTGTTGCATTGAAGATTGATGTCAAAGGTGAAGGAAAAACACTAGCGCTGTATTCAACTGGCATCTATTTCGTTCATCCACTGTTTATTTCCTTAATGAAAAAGTACTTTGACTTAGGAGGAACACTATTAACCTTGGTTGTGGCGATTCTCGCAACCTTAGCTGCTTGGGTATTGATACAAATCAATAAACGTCTAAAATTTATTCTATAAATCAACCAGCTGTTAATTTAGAAAGTTAGTTTTTATAGCTGCCACGCCGCTAAAGCTATTTCAATACTGAAAGGTGCTTACAAAAATTTAGACATAAAAAAGCCCCTATGTGAATACATAGGGGCTTTTTTTGAAACTTTTTACACTTAGCAATTACAAACCGACAAGCTTAAACATTAAAACTCCTTACGAGCATTTTCTGCTTTTTTAGCTTTTTTCAGTTCTTGCTTCTCTTTAGCAGTTTTGGCCGCTGGTTTTTTTGCTTCTTTTTTGCTGTCTTGGGCTTTGCTCATAGTATTTCTCCTAAATAAGAAATTGAATACCGCAATACAAGACTACAACCAAGTTGCTCAGAAAGATACTGAAAACTAGTTAGACTTTTCTACCGCGAACAAGAAGCAGCAAGCCACCCACTATGATCAATCCTACACCCGCATAAGTTGGGATATTTACATGTTCTTTTTCATCTACGCTTAACTTCAACGAGCCTATTTCAGCTTTGTGAGTTTCTTTGGTGAAACTGAAGCCACCATACGCAAGACCAAGAGCGCCCGCTACCAATAATAAAATACCTATTACTTTTGCAATGTTCATAATTTTATCCTCAATTTAACGTTGTTGAATTTTTTACTACAAATTATTTCTGCCAACTACCGTAAAAATCATTTATAGAATCAAAGTCTTCTACTTGTCATTACGCGAATCAAAATAGTGACAATTGATAGAACCAGCATAATGTGAACTAGATTGCCTATGGCAAACGATGAAACGAGGCCAACTGCCCAAACAACAATGAAGAGAACCGCTAAAGTTTCTAACATGACATTCACTCCTTTTAGTACGCTGATGTTACCAACCGTTTTTAAAAACCTCATAAGGTATAGGAATAATATGTTTTGCAGGCCTTTAGATCCGTACGTTATACAACACATGATGAACTTATTTTTAATCCCATTAGTCTGCACTTAGGAAAATTATTTACAAATTTAAAAACGAAAACGCCGACATAAGTCGGCGTTTTTTTAGGATAATGCTAGAAAAACTACTCAGCATGTTCCTGCATTAAATCTGCAAGTTCATCTGCATGCTCTTCTTCAACCGCCAAAATCCCTTTAAGAATTTGACTGGTAGTTGTGTCTTTATCACCAATGTAATTAATCATTTCGCGATAGCTATCAATCGCAATACGTTCAGCGATTAAATTCTCTTTAATCATTTCCGACAATGTTTCACCCTTGGTATATTCCGCATGACTGCGGCTAGTGAGGCTATCGGGAGAAAAGTCCGGCTCGCCACCCAACTGCACAATTCGCGCTGCAATTTGATCGGCGTGCGATTGCTCTTCACCTGAGTGCGCCAAAAATTCTGCAGCTATACTTTTAGCATTTATGCCACGCGCCATAAAATGGTGAAGGCGATAGCGTAAAACACAAACCAACTCGGTAGCTAACGCCTCGTTAAGTAACTTAATCACTTCAACGCGATCTGCACTATAGGTAGGAGTAATTGCGCCCTGCTCAATGTGTTGGCGCGCCTGATTGCGCAAAGTTGCAACATCAGTTAATGGGGTAGAAGTAATCATAATCATGTCCTGCGCTAAATTGAACTAGGGTTTATCTACTACAAAAGCGCATTAAAATAAATGATTTAACGTGCTTCGATTATTTTCTCTATTTAAGGCGTATATCGTCTTTAACTGATTTAACGCCCTTAACATTTTTTGCAAGTTTCACAGCAGTGCGTTCATCGTCACGAGAACTGACAAAACCACTAAGCTGAACTATGCCCTTATAAGTCTCTACGTTTATTTCAGAAACCTTTAATGAATCCTCTTTCAGAATCGCCGCTTTAACGCGCGTTGTGATAACTGAGTCATCTAAATATTCGCCTGCGCTTTCTTTTTTTGGTTCCGAACTACAAGCCACCAAAAATATTAAAGACAAGGTAACTAAAAAAAGTGGGATATTTTTAAATAACGCTTTCATAATTATTTGCTCCATTGATAACTTAGCAACATAGGGTGAAGCGGCTGGGTGATGATGCGAGATTCGAAAGGATGCATGTCCGTGATGTTGACTATCATTTAGTGCATGTTTCATATTCATTCCTCACTATCTGAGATGCTAAACCTTGCTAAAATCCAAATTGGTAAAAAGATAATTGAATGGGACAGAGTCGGTTCGGTTGTGCGAGGCACGCTTTATTAAAACGTGCCTCGCGGTACTTAAATCCGGCCGGTGAGCACGAGTATAAGTAGAATCAAAACGACTAGACCTAAACCACCACTTGGACCGTAACCCCAACTACGGCTATGAGGCCATGCTGGAATGGCACCAACTAACAACAGAATTAAAATTACCAATAATATTGTTCCCATAAAGTTCTCCGTCTAGCTATAAAGTGAATATAAAAAGTTAATATAAATCTTGGATGGATTTTTGATTATTTCGCGTCTGCAGAGTTTGCGATAATCACTTCAACACGGCGATTCATCTGACGACCAGCGTCATTGTCATTGCCAGCTACCGGGAAGTTCTCACCTTTACCTACTGCGGTTAAACGATTAGCAGCAATACCTTGCGAGAGCAAAAATTGCTGAACTGCATTAGCACGACGTTGAGATAAGCCCAAGTTGTAATCTTCGGCACCTACGCTATCGGTATGACCTTCAATAGTCACAGTGCGATCAGGATGCTGAGTTAAGAAAGTTGAAAGCTTGGCAATATTTGCTGCAGCGCCAGATTTCAAATCAGATTTTCCAGTCTCAAACAACACATCACCCAGTGTTACCACAAGACCGCGATCAGTTGCTTTTGCATTAAGCTCTGCAACTTGCTTTTGCAACTCTTCAGCTTGGCGACGAGCAGCTTCTGCATCTTGTTTCGCAAAATCAGCTTCGCGAGTACGGGAATCCAAACGAGATTTCTCGCGATCTTCTGCCAAGCCCTTGCGTTGGTCTTCTAAATACCGTGCTTCAGCTTGCGCAGCTGCGATGTCAATTTTATGATCGGCAACCCAAACGAGATGGTGTGCAAGCTTTTCATCTTTCGGTACTTTCTCTGCAGCTTGAACGGCGGCTTCAGCTTCTTTCAAAGAAACAGGAGCACGACTTGCAAGTTGTGGGTCTGACTGCAAACGTTGTAACTTATTTCGCACATCAGTCACTTCGGAAGGAGTCTTAGTAGTGGTAGCGCAAGCGGTTAATAAAGCAGTGCTCAATGCAACTATGCCAATGCCTTTAAATACGTGATTTAAATTGTTCATTATTGAACTCCTGTATTACGTTGTAATTCTTGCTTAACTGCCGAAGTACCTTTTCGTAATTCGTCGTTAACGGCTTTAGCTTTAGCGACTTCCGCTTTAGCGGCTGCCAAATCTGCATTGAGTTGTGCTTGCTCAGCAAAACGCGCTGCATGGGTCATTTCATCTTTTGATACAGCAGTACGTGCAGCAGCAAGTTTTTCACGAGCTTCTGACAATTCAGGTGAAGCAAAATCAGCAACCTGCGCTTGCTCAGCGTGGGAAATTGCAGATTCAGCTGCGGTAATTTGTTGAGTGGGAGGCGGCGTTGAAGCGCATGCGACCATAATTAAACCTGCAGCAGCAGCGGTTAATGAAGAGCTGCACATAGCCATAGCGGACGAAAATGAACGCTTGGATTTTAACTGTGTTGTATTTTTAATATTCCAGACCATGATAATTTCCTCTATTAAATTTTTCTAAGCACTTCTAAACAACGAATTGCATTTTAAAAACTACTGCATTCGCCAGGCTTTTTAGAACTCCTTAGCGTTGTTTTCGGTTACCATACTGCAACTTGCCTAATAATGTATCCGTGCGATAACACACTCAGGTCTGATTTAAATTTTTTGAATCTCCCCATAAAAGCACCCCCAGTAGCACCTAAAAATTATTTATACACTAGCTATGCAGCGCCCTAGGGTTAAATATTTTTAAAATATGAAGTCATTTAAATTAAAGTAAATTTCAACAATTTTATTTATAACTCGAAGCTAGAAATAATTTTTACTTTTTCATAACCTTATACAGCCTTACAGATAGCTCATTAAAACTATTAAATAAAAATTTGCCCCATCTACCTTAAAGTACTAAATCATTGCTTAAATAATAATAATTGCGCCATTCGGGCAATTGATAAACCGACAAAAATTTCAAACAAGATTTATGTGTGTTGTCGTACAGACCTGCTAGGGCTCCAAGATCACTATCCGTCTTAACTCGGCACTCCCAATTCACTTTTATCTTCGGTGCCGACGGATTTCTACCACTTAAATAGGAAAATTATCATGGCCTCTAACGTGAAAAAAATTGAGACTGCTGATCTCAAAAACGGAATCTCATCTGAATTCAAACACTTTTTAAGTGACATTGAAGACTTGGTTACCCAAGCTACGTCATTGACAGGTGAAGATCTCAGCAAGGCAAAGCGCAACATCAATAATCGTATTGATGCAGCGAAGCATTCGCTCGAAGAAGTCGGTGGCAAAGTTGCCGAACGCGCACGCACCGGCGCCACAATTACTAACAACTATGTTCATGAGCAGCCCTGGATTGCGATTGGCGCAGGCGCTGCAGTGGGCCTGATTGTTGGCTATTTAATTTCTCGTCGCGATTAAATAGTATGTGGAAGCTAGTGATGGATTTATTTAAAAGCTCACGCGCCAGCACGGATGCAGGCGCCATCAATCCCCTGCAACTTTTGGGAGTTTTGCGTTCAGCTGGCGGAGCTTTTATTGCACAAGCTTCATTGCATGCGCAACTTGCCCAAGTTGAATGGCAGGAAGAAAAGCAACGCTTGCGCTCAATGGTCGTTTTTACGCTAATGGGCTTTGCTTGTTTTTTGTGTTTAATTTTTTTTACAGGCGCACTCGTACTGGCAATAAGCTGGGACACTCCCTACCGAATTCCAGTTTTTATAGGATTAATTTTGTGCTATTTGGCAGCGCTCATTTTTGCGGGCTTAAAACTGAAGACATTAGCTCAGCAAGGTGATCAAAGCTTTGCAGCAACACGGGCCGAAATTGCAGCTGACATTGATTTAATTAAGAGCGCACTATGAACGAAATCATTCAAGTAAAAGTGCAAAATCCCGATCAGAATTTTGCACAAAATGCTCCGTTAAATATCTCTCCAGCTGCGCCGGTGGTACAACTACCATCAATTACAACTGAATCTGTGCCCAAAACACTTTCTGAACAGCGAGAAGAGCTACGTGAGCGCTTGCACGCTAATCGAATAGTGCTTCAGCAAAAACTTTTTAATAGCCATCCAGATGGCTTTTCTCCTCGCAGCGCCACTTTGCGTTTTCTCTCCAATCCCAGCACGCGACATATTTTTCAAAGAGTTGCGGGTGCCGCTCTAAGCGTTCAAGCATTCAAATCAATTCGTTATGGCTATTCGCTGGTACAATTTTTTCGTAGCGCTTACTCCGCATTTAAAGCAACTCGTAATGTGGTGAAAGCCAAAGAAGGTAAACCGCTTAGCGGAACCTGATTCAGACACTCATAGCCAGCCAGATTTTCTAAAACGATAATAAAGATAAGAGCACACCGTCGTCACTAAAACGATGGCAACTGGATAACCATATTTCCATTTTAACTCTGGCATAACCTCAAAGTTCATTCCCCATACGCCAACAAAAGCAGTAGCAACACCAAATATTGCAGCCCAGGCGGCAAGCCTCTTGTTGACCTCGCCTTCATCAATGGTAACCATTGATAAGTTAACTTGAATCGCAGTACCTATAGTGTCGCGAATGGAATCTATGGATGCATTGATGCGATAGAGATGGTCATGAACATCGCGGAAATAATCTTTACTGTCAGCGACAATCGGAGGAACACGGCCGCCATCCAATTTTCCAACAGCTTCCATCAAAGGAGTTACAGCGTGTTTAAGAACAATTATTTTACGTTTGAGTTGATAAAGTTTTTGAATATTATCTCGCTGTGAGTTTTTGGTAAAAATTTGATCCTCAATAATCTCCAACTCTGATTCAATAGCTTCAACAATTGGAAAATAACGATCAACAACCGCATCCATTAGCGCATACAAAACAAATCCAGAACCTTGCATTAAATGGTGGGGCTCACGCTCACAACGTTCACGCACACCCAGAAATCCTTGTTGGCTGCGATTACGAGTGGAAAGAATATAATTTGAGCCTACAAATACATCTACTTCGCCTACGTGAATCTCCCCATCGTTAAGCTCTAAAGTATGCATAACTGCAAATAACGAATCGCCATACTCTTCAATTTTTGGGCGCTGATGGCCAAGGCGAGCATCTTCCACGGCTAATTCATGCAAGCAAAACTCTTCCTGCATTTTTGCTAGTTCATTTGGCTCCGCATCCTTAAGCGCTACCCAGACAAAACAGTCGGGATGTTTAACATACTCACTAATGTCCTCGACAGGAATATCGCACAGTTTTTTTCCTTCCTGATAAGCCACACAATTAATAAGCATTCAAAGCATCTCCATAAATAAAACAAAAGTGTACGACAGATCCATCAAATACACCGAAAGCAATTTAACAAATATAAATATTATTTTTGCATCAAGCAGAAACTAGCCCGGGATTAAAACCTTTTTGAATGATGCGATGCACCAAATCCAGTTTTTTGATAACCGGCTCCGCCAATACAAAGGGATAAGCATGTTGATGACCAATGCTGCGACTTAAACTATTCAGCGCATAACTTAAAGGTAACCAATGCTTCAAAATATTGGTGAAATTTTTGCTGTCGTATACGTTGATACCAACGTTCGTCTGCAACTCTTTGCTATTGGAAACTTGTGGCCGAACTTTAATACCAAATTCATGCGCAGTTTCGAGCGTATCGGTAATATGTAGATAATGTGCCCAGGTTTCTGCCCAATCCTCCCATGGATGCGTACTTGCGTATGCGCTCACAAAATTGGATTGCCAATCTGGACTCGGGCCATTTTCATAATGAGTTTTTAATGCTTCGGCGTAGTCAATAGTGTCATCACCAAAAAGCTCTCGTACTGGCGCTAACCATTCGCTGTCGCGCACTAATAAATCCCAATAATAATGGCCAGACTCGTGACGAAAATGACCCAGTAAAGTGCGATAGGGTTCTGCCATATTTTCACGCATTTTTTCACGAATAGCCGCGTCTGCTTCATTGATATTTAGTGTAATTAATCCGTCCGCATGCCCAGTGAGTACACGCTCAGCCTCTTTAAAAGTTGGCGCTGTATCTGCCAAGA
>Ga0247741_1000351_pt1 | contig 27086 bp, 32 predicted proteins | sample UWRJL213509R2_FD_180945 | JGI IMG/M metagenome (GOLD analysis project Ga0247741, IMG submission 180945) | Plant litter microbial communities from Arlington Agricultural Research Station in Wisconsin, United States - UWRJ-L213-509R-2 | ecosystem: Environmental > Terrestrial > Plant litter >... | reverse complement strand
CACTCATTCATTATTTCAGTGTGCATTGGCGCACCTGCCCCACGTGACTGTACCAAAATAGCCACCTCGCGACTTTGAACAATCGTCACTGCGACGCGGAAGCCTTCTGAACTTACACGTTCCGCAGTAATACAAGACAATACAGCTCAAGTGGATTGAGCACCCCATTCTTTGACCGAAACCACCATGCTAGACGCGGGTGTTACTCAAATGGGCGAAATTGCACTGAACGAGAGTGCGGGTGACCACTGGCTGCTACCTTCTGCCTCGAGTTTGGGTTCGATTGGGCTGCTCAACTTCCCGCCAGAGATTCTGCTTCATATTTGTGCGTCTATTTCAATATCGTGTTGCGCAGGTGAATACGCTTAGCTAATGCCGCGTTGTGCACCATGTAGTGGCATATCTCGACCTTCCGGACCTTGCGCTACTTGCTCAGCTATTTCCTTCGTTGGCAACTCTGACTGCTGACCCGGTGCTGCACCTTCAACGGCTTCGAATTGTGTCGCCGTCAAGGGTGAATCACAACCTCTTCGGCAGGAGCCCACAGGGTCATGCGCTCAGACCGACTGTTGCGGATCTCGTGCAGCGAGGTGTGATGAAAGGGCTTGGGATCGAGAGAAGGTGGAGAATGGGGGCGTACTTCTACAGCTTAAGTGTGAGTTATTTTGTCTGATCACTTGTGCAATGCTTACCTTTACGCCTCTAGTCTATAATCCAATACGAGAACGGACGCGCTCTGTCCAGGCGACATGCTTCGCACGTTCTCTCTGTCCAACTCCGGCGCCGAGCTATCGATACTGGGTTGGCCTGTGCAACCACAACAAGAAATCTACATGGAATTCATTCGACGCATGTTCTGCCTTATGTCGGGTCCTCCTCGCCCACCATTGCACGGTCCCTCATGCCTGTGATGCGGCAGCTCAAGTGGGCTCTGCAGAGGGATAGGCTTGCAAAGGTGTTCAAGATAAGTGGGATCCCTTTGGGTGTTGGACGGTGGTTGGACGAGGAGGATGTTAAGGCTGACGCTGGAGCACGTAGGAGGGTACTGGGCGAAGGTGACAAGGTACGCCTAGCCGTCTGCCCGGGTGTGAAGCAACGTGTGGGCTTTTTTGAGAGATTGGGTGCAATGTAGAACTTATGACTTTTTTTTCATTTGGGAGTCCACTCTTTACGTCGTGTACACTGTTTTTTTGTTGTTGTAGCCGATACCCATGCCACTGAATGATGATAAATGTTGTACAGGTTGATGCCTTAAGCTTTGCTGAGTCCAAAAATAGGCTGAGCTTTCGTGCAATTGCAAACAGCTATTCATAGTGGTGTATCATAGTGAGACCGACGATGTCGCTTCTATGCCTATTCTGTTTCTTTTCTACTCGACTTTGGCATCAATCCAGTTTGCCGAACGGGATATAAGAGAGATACTTAATATCCGAAGTGAACGTATGGCACCCACGTCATGAGACCTATCTCCGTGTCGCCAACTTGCTCTCGAATGCCTTGAACAGCGTGATGGAGGGCGCGTGCAGCACTGGCGGTGTCGAATGTTTCCTTATCCGTGAGATACTTGTAGAAGCTTTCCGCCACTGCGGGGCCGTACTGATCCTTGATGGACCACACAGTCGCTACCACACCTCGATACCCCACGGCCAACATTCCAGCCGCCAGGTGAACCGCCTCTTCCGAAAGCTTCTCGTCCCCGGTGCTTGTCTGGCATGCTGACAAAAAAGCCAACTCGGAGTGAGCAATCCTCTGCTTCATGATCTCCGCGAGCTCGAGCCGTCCGTCGTGAAGGTAGAATCCACTCTTAAGAGGGTTCTCGATATTCTGACTTGCATGACATGCAAAGTGTATCGAAGCGTACGATTCCATTTCCAATTTTACCCGACTGACCGTTGCAGCTTCACCTTCCAGACGAAGTAGATCGTAATGGCCAGAGCCAACTGCTTTCGATACGACATTCATTTCTTTTGTGGTGCCAGGGATTGGAGAGCAACCAGGTGTGTTTGGTTGGCTGATGATAAGGAGCTTGGTGGACAATGGTGGCCGTACGTTGTCGGATTTCTTGATCTTTTCAAGGAGTGCACCGAGGGTGGGGGTGTATGAAGACACCGCAAAGTCGGAAATGCAGGACCCTGCCGAAGATTGTCCGTTTCGACTGTATATTCCGGCGGCATGAAGAGGAAGGAATGCAAGGGGACCAGTTGGGCACCACCAGATTCGGGCTATGTCTGACGGATCCCGAGACTTGTACAAGAAATTTTCAACGAGGATATGGCATTAGATCAATAACAACAAAAAAACTCACGGAATACGCGAGTCTATCAAAGATTGGCTTCACCACACGTAGCCAAAGTTCCTCCAGGACGAAATGGATCATACTCTGCGTTTCGGTTCCATCATCCAGTACCGGGCGTGTGCCGCGATCTTCTTCTCGCATGCGAACCCCGCGCAATAAAAGGAAGCGACGTAGACTCTCTCTGAGATCAGACGCCCGCTGATAAGTAAATTCTTTCAGAGGGATGTGGATCGGCGTGTCGAAGCCAGAGACGAGAGCTAGTGCGTCACAGGTGTTTACATGAACGTTGATGAAGATTATTGGGCCGTCTGATGGGAGATGTTTCAGGAGATCTGATGCGGGAGGGGTTCGAAGAAAATCATGGAAGGTTGGGATGCAGCGAATTTCGTCCAGTAGCTGACTCCATTCCTGAGCAAGCTTCACGTGAATGTGGGCCTCATCCTGTAAACTCATCTTTTGTGGCGGAGAAGCATCTACGCCCAGCCTTTGACGGGATCCAGATCTTTCTAGCGCTGTCGAAATTTCCAAGAAACGTTGTGCCAAGGGTTCGTGGTGTACCCGCAGATGGTCTACAGGTGTGCGAAGCTGATTGAGTTGGCTCCAGACGATGCAGCGACCTTGTTCCAGCCACTCGAGGGCTTTTCCAGGATCGCCCTGGGCAAGTGCAGCTGAAGCGGCGGTTGTGGTTAAAACTGGAATCTGAATGAGACTTGTGTGACGTTGCTCAACAGTACGATCCATGCCAGCAAACTGCGACATTAGATCAACTGCAACACCACATGATCTCAAGGTTTTTGAAGGATCGTGAGTCATCGTGAGTTCTACAAGTTTCAAAGCGGCTTGCATGCGAGCTGAAGGAGGTCCAAAAGTAGTCGCAGACTTCTGGTAAACTGCGATAGCGGTATGGATATCAGCGAGATTGCGTGTATGTTGGACGCGGCACATAATTGCATTCCCAATGCAATTCAAGATATCTGGAATGTCACCATGCCCGTCGGGAGTCAGTCGAGCTGCCCGCCGCTGGTTCGAGATGGCTTCCTCGATGTCCGCGAGAGCGCCTGTGTGTTGGAAGCGGTACTGAAATGAAGTTCCAAGATTACTCAGGAGATCTGGCTTCAATGTGTTTTCATCGGGAGTAAGCTCAACAGCCCGCTGAGCCGCTGAGATGGCCTCCGATATGTCAGGAAGGTGACGTGTGCGTCCAAAGCGGAGCTGAAACGAAATCCCAAGGTTCGTCATAAATGCTGGAATATCCGCATGGCTCTTGGGACTCAAATGAATAGCCTGCTGCAGCATTGAAATGGCCTCCGATATATCATTGAGATCGCCCGTCCGTCTGAATCGATGTTGATATGCAGCTGCAAGATTGTTCAGGAGTATCCGTCTCTCTGAGTGGTCACTGGGAGTGAGTTGGACTGCTTGTTGCAGGACTGAAATGGCTTCTGAGATGTCACTGAGATCGCCAGTGTGTCGAAAGCGGATTTTGAGCGAGTTCCCAAGGTTATTCAGCCTTCCTGGCATAAAAGAGTGTCCATCGGGAGTGGCTATAACCGCACGCTGTATGAGAGATATAGCTTCCGAGATATCAGTGAGATTGCGAGTGCGTTTGAAGCGACTATCAAATGAAGCGGCGAGGGTTTGTAGCATATTTGGCTTGTTAGCACGTCCATCAGGAGTGAGTTGAACCGCCTGCTGCTGGACTGAGATGGCTTCCGTGATATCGTTTAGATCACCTGTGCGGTCGAACCGGCGCGAAAGTGAAGCCGCAAGATTATTCAGCCATCCTGCCCTGTCTGGATGGCCGTTGGGAGTGAGTTGAACTGCTTGCTGCAGTACTAGAATGGCGGTGGAAATATCAGACAGATTGCCTGAGCGCCCAAAGCGATAATGAAGAGAGCTTCCGAGGTTATTCAGTAATCTTGGCATGTTCGCGTGGCCGTCAGGAGTCAGCTGAATTGCTAGCTGCTGGGAAGAGATGGCTTCAGAGATATCGTCGAGGTGGTCTGTGTGTTGAAACCGATGTCGAAGAAAATTTCCAAGATTACTCAGTCTTGGTGGCATTTCCGCGTGGCCATTGGGAGTGAGCTGAACCGCTTGCCGTTCAACAGAGATCGCCTTCGAGATATCGTTGAGATTTCCCATGTATTCAAAGCGACAGTCTAATGCGACCCCGAGGTCATTCAGCCGTCCTGTCATGCCGACGTACCCATCAGGGGTGAGTGTGACTGCCCGCTGGAAGAATGAGATAGCCTCCGATAAGTCTTTGAGATTTCCAGTGTGTCCGAAGCGAATTTGAAATAAATTTCCAAGTTGATTCAGCCTTCCTGGCATATCAGTATGGCCCTCGGGTGTGAGTTCAATTGCCCTCTGCTGTGCTGAGATGGATTCCGAGATGTCATTGAGATTACCGCTGCGTTTGAAGCGAAGGCGAAAGAGCAACTCAAGACGATCTAATATCACTGGTTGGTAAGCGTGGCCATTGGGTGCCAGTTCGAAGGCTCGCTGATAAGCTAAGATGGCTTGTGAGCTCTCGATGCCGTAGGCGGTGCGAGGGGCCAATGCAACCCTAGGATTCGAGCCTGAACACTACATTGAACAACTGACTCCTTTTGAGACCTGAAGTTCGAAACTCACCAGTTTGAGAGAACTCATTGACAATGCCCGCTTTTCTTGTTGCATCAGGAGTCTTGGCGACCGTAAACGACAGCTTCAGCTTCAGCACAGGCGCAGGAGCTTCAGATGTGAAGTTTTTTTCGAACCCTGATGGCCCATGAAAGTCAAGTGAGGGAAACATTCGCACGCAACCCAAATGATACACCCACGGGCGCCATGTGTATTTGTATCGATCTCTAAAGCCAGTTCGTTCTTCGTGACCATGAAGGCCACTTGCGTAAGAACAATGAACTCTCTAGATGTAGGCACAAAAATTAGGTCATCTAAATCCCCGGGTCTGCGATGCGATCGACGTCAGAGCCGAAAAAAAGGAGAGAGAATTATGCGGAGTCCCTACAGTTCAGCGAGGAAAGTCTGCTTCCATGTTTCGGGTGACTCTCTTTTCAACGGAAAAATTCCCACCTTCGTCTTTGCGAGTCCACATATGACAAGTGGGACTATTTCAAGGGCTGGGAAACCGGACCCTCCTGTTACGCATTCTAGACGAAGGTCTGACAGTGGTCATATTTTGAATTATAAAGTTTGGGAGACTGAAGTGTGAACTTGCCCGTTATATGGCGTCTGAGGCCAGTACTTTCACTGAGATTTTGACAACCCGGTTTAGTTGACAATGATTTTAGCCTTTCGGAAATATTTTGAAGAGATACAGTTTCGTTAAGCGTAGGATGCTGTTTGACCGTTGCAAGTTCGGGCATGGAGTCTCAAAGTATGGAGTAAGTTTGATCAAAATCATGTAAAATCGCGGTACTCACTAGTCATAGTCAATCTATTATCGATATCCCCAGTGGTGTCCCCAGTCTCCCTCTGAGGTCCAATTGCAGGGATTAACTCGGATTCCTGCACACTCGATTCTTCCGCTGACGTAGTTTCGACGCCAAAATCTAAATGGTTTTACAGTGTTTTCAGAGTAGATAGGATGGGCTCTGGAGGATGAACAGACCTGCTTTACGACCTAGCCCTGGTTGAGGTGGTCCAGCTTTGGAATGATCGCCATGGATGGCAGACATCGCTTCGAGAAGAAGTTGTGCAAATTATTGAAGGAATTTAAAGAGATCTTTTCAAGTGTAGTGGTAGAACTTTCTATTGTGCTGCATAAGCATCGATATAGATATGGTTAAGGGCGTGAGTCGATGTCAGCGACTTCGGTCTTTGCCGTGGATGACTAGGAGATCGATATGCTGTACACCTGCAGTCCTTATTGAATTGTATTTAAACTTTGTATTTGGGCTTGAATGACGTCTAATTCATTGGGATGATCTATTGAAATGCTACCATACCATGGCACAAGGATGTTTCAACATCTTCTATGTTACAAAGCACCACCATAGCGCGCCCAGCTGATGACTTGACAGGTTCTGCTAGACTATCGATCGGTCGGAGAAGAGTCTTGCAAATGTTGGTGTCAGCGGAATAAGTTGGCAGTTTGCTTAGGTGCACAGTACTGAAAAGCAGAGAGATTGCAAGCAATGTACTGTAGCCCATGTCGCTACGTTATAAATGGAAGAGGCTGATTTTCTCGTCCTGCAATTTGTACACTTTTTGTGTTGTGGTTGATACTCATATGCCTAGTACTTAAATGCCAATGGCTTGACGGTCCGAGATAGGCGCCCTAGGCTTTCCGACAAGCATGGACAAGCAAGCAGCACAGCATGCACTACTCGCAGCAGAACTTGGCATCGCAAACCGCTTGACCAGAAGCCGGAAGGTACAATACGTCACTTATAGCCAGGTCGACAAAGACTGACCTGGATTATGACACAGACTTGATGTCAGTCACGGTTGCGAAGTCAACCTCGTCGCAGAGGTGACATCATGCATGAGCGCCATGCAAATTGGGATTCCTCATATCTGATCACCGTCATGAGAGGCCACCCATGCTCCAATGCAATCCTCCCAACTATTTATTAGGCTCAGACCTCTCATCACGCTTGGACTACGAATCCAACCTTCTACACGGTTTACACCCGTCCAACGTCGACTTTTTCATCAAACCTCATCGAAAATGTCTGCTGAAGATATCATTACCGCTTATGGTGTCGCTGCACCGGACAAACAGACCCAGTCTCTGCCTGGCTTGGACAAGGAAATGTCGCCCCATCTCGAGTATACCAAACTCGAGTTTTGGGACGATGAGGGCAAGCCAAGTCTTGTAGAATATGCTGGTAGCGGAAAGTAGGTGACCTGATTCGACTTTCTAGTTGACACTGATCAACCTTGTCAACAGGTTGAAGGGAAAAACTGCCATCGTCACTGGTGGGGATAGTGGTATTGGCCGCGCTGCTGCCATTATGTTTGCTCGCGAAGGTGCCTCGGGTATTACGATTACCTACTTGCCTGAGGAGGAAGCAGACGTCAAAGACGCAAAGAAGATGATCGAGGACTCTGGGGCTCAATGTAACACCGTATGTGCAGATCTCATGGATTACTCGGCATGTCAGAAACTTGTCGAGAACCATATCCAAAAGTTTGGAAAGCTGAATATCCTCGTGAACAATGCTTCCAAGCAACTGTAAGTCCCAAAAATAATTACTTCCTGTGATATCTGCGAACCGGTGATTGATTTGTGCAGGATGTGTAAGAATTTCGTCGACATCGACCTAGGAAAGGTCGAAAGCACCTTCCGTTCCAACATTCTGCAGATGTTTGCCGTCACTAAATGTGCCCTGCCACACATGAAACGTGGTTCGACAATCATCAACACTACCTCCGTAACCGCCTACAGAGGCTCGCCAAGTCTCGTCGACTACAGTTCTACCAAAGGCGCCATCACGTCATTTACCCGCAGTCTTGCTGTCCAGCTTGCACCCAAGGGCATTCGCGTGAATGCTGTCGCTCCAGGCCCTATTGTTACTGCTCTTCAGGCTGGGTCTCGCTCCGCTGAGGACATGGAGGGCTGGGAAATAGGCAAAGTGCCGCTTCATGGACGGGCTGGTCAACCAGCGGAAGTGGGACCTTCGTATGTGTTTTTGGCCTCGAACGACTCAAATATCATGACTGGTCAGGTTATTCATATTAACAGTGAGTAAAGAGCCTGTTTTGAAATCGACGATTGGTTGCTCATGATCTATTTATTTGCAAGGTGGCGAGCATGTGGGCGGCTCATGAGGCAGAGGCTGCATCCGTTTGACAAGAAACAGTTGTGCACAATGAGAAAATTCATGTATAGAAACTTATTCAAAATACAGTGTGTTATCCTTGGTTACAAAGCAACTCTGCTCTCTAGTAAATCACAAGTTTGCTCAATGCTGAAGCGATGACGCACGGTGCAGAGTGAGACCGTGAGAATTAGATTTGCGTCGTGCAACTTGCTCTAAACCCAATCGCTCCTGCGACTGGTCGCTAGAAAATTTCCTACATCTCCGGTACACAAACCCTAGTACGATATCCAAACACCGCTGACACCCATGTAGGTCTGCTAAATCTCAAGATGCTACGGACCAGTTCAAGACTTTGCCGGACGGCACTTACTCGCTCGTACGCAACCGCTAGCTCTCCTCATGCTCTCGTTTTCCTTGAGCATCGAGATGGTGTCATTGACTCGGGATCTCTGTCTGCACTCACAGCTGCTGAGAAACTTGGTGGCCAGGTTTCTGGCTTGGTTGTAGGCAGCTCGGAACATGTACCGGGTATCGTCGACAAGGCGAAACAGTGCGTTTGAATCCTGCTCATCCCCTTGCTGGTTGCTGACATTGAATTCAGACTGAAAGGCTTAAACTCGGTCCTATACTCGACCTCCGCACAATATGATAAGATTGTGCCGGAAACTCTGTCACCTCTTTTCGAGAAGCTCTTGTCAGATTCGTCATTCACGCACGTCGTCTCCGCCACCTCCTCCACTGGCAAATCAATCCTGCCGCGTGTATCAGCAAAGCTCGATGCACCTACAGTCTCCGATATTGTATCTCTAGAACACGATGCCTCGTCAGGCGCCACCACTTTCACGCGACCCATCTACGCTGGTAATGCTATCTCCACAGTCCGCGCCCCAGGGGGAATTCCTATCAAGTTCTTCACCGTCCGAGCTACCGCATTCCCTCCTGCATCTTCAGACTCCTCTTCTCCAGTAGAGGCTAAAGAAGTTCCCGCAGTCGAAGTCTCCAACCCACTAACGGAGCATCTCAAAACTTCCCTCGCCAAATCCGACAGGCCTGAGCTAGGCGTCGCCAAACGCGTCATTTCAGGTGGTCGTGCTCTCAAAGATGCGGCGACGTTTGAGAAGACGCTGTACCCACTGGCTGACGCGCTGGGTGCTGCGGTCGGTGCGAGTAGAGCAGCGGTGGATGCAGGGTATGCAGACAACTCGTTGCAAGTTGGTCAGACTGGCAAAGTTGTTGCGCCGGAGATGTACATGGCCATTGGAATTTCCGGCGCAATTCAACATTTGGCGGGAATGAAGGATTCGAAGATGATTGTTGCGATCAATAAGGTACAGTGTACCCTTTACATCAACATATGGCCGAGCAGAATGCTCAGTGCTTTTCTTCACAGGACCCGGATGCTCCCATCTTCCAGATCGCGGATGTTGGACTTGTCGCCGATTTATACGATGTGATCCCAGAATTGACGAAGAAGTTGCAGAAGTAGATACGTCATTCACCCGCAATACCAAGGATCTGGTGCTTTGGACTTTCGTTCAGGCTCCGTATTCAAGCAAAATATGAGAGTCCGATCTTGAAAATACATTTGTTACAGAGCTGAACGATGTGGCTTACAGAGGGTTTGTAGGTAATTTTGATAGAAGGAGAGACGCTGGATGACGTGTGGGGCACAGAAGACACGAATGGATAGCTTGGGAGGTATGGTGGTATATCGCCAGTATGAAGTAGAATTTCGGTTTGGTACAGGAGTCAGGTATGAAAAAGGTTGGCCACACTCCCTATTGGGGGGAGGTTGCAGCTGAACCGGGTGAAGACTTCGTTGGGTCTCGACGAGACTCTTCGGCAATCTTGAAGGCGGTCAAATATTTCGACGATGGAACTCTTGACTCGTCGAAGATGCGAAGGACAGGCGCTATGGTCCCTGAGGCTTCGGCCTTAATCGTGCAAATTGTTTGGAACGCCACAGTGAAGGCGAAGTTGAGATCGACGATGTAGGCATATGAGGCTTTGATCTTCTCAACCTCAGTAGCACGAATGAATTTGATGCCCTTAGGAGTCTCGGCAAACTTCCGAGCACATAAAGCCATCCCATCTTGAGAGTACTTGACCTTGCTATCTTTTTTCTTCCTTTCCTTTCTGAGGTTGGAATCCCAGCGGTGTTCGTCCCAAAGGGTCCACGCACTATTAACGTGTTCTCGTATGATTTGTAGTTCGCGATAGCGGTCATCAATTGAATCTTTTTGTACGTCCTGTTCATCGGTCTCAACACCTTGATGGCCTTTTTTTCCTGCAGCTTTCGGCCGTAAACTAGGTTCCATGGCAAGCGTATTCCAGAAATCGTAAGGTTCCCGTACGACTTTGTCGCGGTGGTTCCAGTTGAGCGTTAGAGCCGCCTTGCAACGTTCCATCAACTCCCGTCCCTTCAGTGCGCCAGCCTCCCGCAGCGCTCCCAAAATGTCTAGAAACCGGTTAGGTTGCTCGACCACAGCATTGCTCGGGTACCAGCGCTCGCGATCCTCCAGCGCGACCTTAGGTTTGAGACGGAGTCCGTTCTTGCTGGAATCAACCATAGTTGAGAAACTGTATAATTTCTAATCAGAGCTTGTCGGTTCACATGAAGAGATAGTCTTACATGTATGCAAGTCTAATGGACTCACGACTGTGGTAGCCACTCTTCAGAATCGATCTCTCGTGCATCCCGGAATACAATCCAACCCAAGGCTCGGTCAAGTTGGACATGAGAACATTCTGGAAAGCTTCATGGGATTGATGGGATGAGAAGAAGCTCTCCATAGACTGCACATCCTTGACAAAGTTGTCGGTCATGAAATTTTGAGGGGGTCGCGTAAAAGGCTTGTTTCGGAATGCGCGAACGAGCTCTTGATTGTAGAAAACCAGGGGTTTATCTGTACGCATATTTCAGTTGAGGATAATAAAGAGAAATTAGGAAATAGTATTCACCGCCGTCCATGTCTTTGAAGAAACTCAACGTTAGATATCACAAAAAACGACCTTGCAACGCACCTCCATCAGCCAGGATACTCGCAATGCTACGTTCGCCTTTGGTGGAAACGATGAGGACGTCTGGCCATCGACTATATTCCGGTCGATCTACGGCATTCACCTCATATTGTTGTTAATTTCGATGCAGACTGGCAGGTGCGATTCAAAATTACCAGTTGGACGTCAGAAGGGAGGCGTATTGGATATCGCCCGACCTACCCAAACATAAAACAATATTCTACGAGCAGAAAACCAGAAACTCACCAAGATCTCCCCCTTGAGTCCGAAGCTTAGAAGGTGCGTTTGAGGGTCATTTCGAGGCTGAGAGAAACGGAGGCAAACTTCACCCTCCCTGAGAAGACCAAGAGGATCTGAATGAAAATATCATGTGAATCAGGATTCACCAACCAATCAAGTAGTTTCAAACCTGGGACGATAAAGGCTTCGAGAGATTCTGCAATCGGAATGCGACATTTCTTGGTAACAGCCTCGATAGCAGTTTGCACGATGTATTCAATCTTCGATTGTAGTACAACCTCATGGGAAGGATGGAAGCCGGCCTGCAAGAGTTCGATGGCGAATTCATGCAGACCAAATGGAGCTGAGAAAATTCATGAGCCCTTGAGGAAACATAGAGAAATAATTTACTGACTTCCGCTGTAGGCGCCCCTTCCAGTGTAAGAGGATACGGAGTTGTCCGTATCTTCGTCATCTTCGAGATCGTCGTCGTCGTCATCCCAATCACGACTAACGAAGCCCAAGACTCGGTTTAGGGAAGAAGCAACCCTTTGTGACCTTGCACCGGATATTCCGCCACACTTGCGTATAGCGTCCTCGAGGACCAGGACATTATTCCACTGGAGCAGGGGTGAGATCTCGTCAACAAGGCCTGATTCCATCATTCGACATAGTGTTTCCTTGGGAATGCCATTAGCGTAGAGATTGACAATGCTTTGACGAGATAAGGCGCAGGTTGGAGACGGGTGAGATGCAGAGACGAGATCAAAAATCCTATGCGCACGGTCACGGAGATTGCTCTGAATTTTCCTCTGGCTATGGCGGATCCATATCTTCGGCACATTCGAATCATCACTTGGATGCAAGATCCAAAACCCTTTGCTCCCGTCGATCCGCCCTTGCACTCCGGCAGGCACAGCGTTATAGCCCGCTACACTCATGATAGTGTGCAAAGCAGTAAGGTTGATATATCCGCAACCATCCGTCATCAGCTTATCAGCAGGCGCACTCTTGCTCCCCTTCGACCACCCATCGGCAGCTGACAGTACAATCAGCACCGCCATTGGTTACTGAGGGAAACTTACTGATGTCCTCTATGAAATGAATGTCTTCTGTCTGAAATTCGACCGCTGGGATCGAATTTGAGAGACCTAAGGCAAAACGGGTGGCATATTTGTTGATTACCTACAAAGTGCGGAGATTAACATTAAGCGCAGGAACCCACATATATATACATACCTGGTCCCAGTTTTCTTCGATTGGGTTGTGCCAGTTGATGAAGTCCCTGAACGAGATGCGGGTTTCGTCTGCGCACCAACGTTGGTTGGTGCGACCGCAGTTTTCATCAGTCTCAACTAAATAAACCTTTGCGCCTTTGGAGCTGAAAGGCACAAATATACGACCGCACAGGAGAAATTTAGCTGTGAAGAAATGCTTAACGTTTTCAAGTGCCTCCCGGAGTAGCTTTTTGGGAATGTGGATCTGGAGGAATCGGCGAGACCCATAATAACGAGCAAACCGATAGGAGCGCTGACTTTCCATCTGACCAAGTTGGATCTTATATCCTTGACCAACTTTCTCCAGGTGGCCAAGCTGCTGAATTCGTCCGCCATACCAATTCGGAATACCATCGTAGGCACCTTTGAGGCCAAGGCCATGATCGCTCTTATCAAAGATCACTTGTTGCTCACGATCGAGTTGTTGCCTGCAAGCTGTTACCTAGCACTGTGGGATGACGAGAACGACGAAACGTACCAGAGATGTAGGTCATGAGAGAATGGAGAGGTGTCACCTTTCAAGGTCGCCTGTACTTTGAATGCTGCTTCGGCATTGCACCCCTTGAGGTTTGGTATATGCCGGCGCACGTCTTCCCAGGACCAATGCGCTGCAGAGACTCCACGAGCTAGCTCATACTGAACACCCCAGGCAATCTCGTTGTCATCCAGCATCTTCTGGGTCTCGTCACAGTGCGCGATTGTCACTTGACTCAAGTCTGTTCCAAATGAACTGCCCGAGAAGTCTAATACCGTTGTTGGGGGCTAAGTTAATACGATTAGGCGAGAAAACCGAGGTCACGAAGTCTGTTTGCTCACGATTCTGGTAGGTGAGCCATCTTCTGTGGATGATGATGACGATGCAGACCCGCTGTCATGCGACGCTTGGACCTCAGAGCGTTTTGAGTTCATAGAAGAATGCGCAGATGGCAAGCACTGGGCCAGCACGTTAGAACATAATGAACACATAAAATCTAAATCTCGACTACAATACCTGAACTTGTGGGGCAGTAGAAGCTGGGCTGAACTGAGACGGTATCAAAGCAACATAAGCTTCAGTACGTACAATCTGTGTTAGTGGAACTGAGGCTCATTTCTTGCAGCGCTTTCTCGATCTCTTTTAGGCGGACCATGGATGAGCTGGATGAGATTTTTGATCCATTAGAATTGAGGTTTGAGCTCGAAGCAGTTGACCACTCTGAAGACAATCCATTTAATGATATACTAAAGCTCGCTCTCTGTCGAGTGCGCCTCACCTGTTTGAGTGTCGGATCGACTGAGCGGCGCTCCTCTTGCCTGAGAACCTGGGTTAGGTGGTCCACTGGGCGATTTCTGGAGTTTTAGATCATTCCTTTTGAGCGGTGTTGTATTTGAGGACCCCTCAAAAGCTGTAAGAAGGAGTAGCTGGTGAGTGAACAATCTGTATCAAGACGCTGCAAAGAACTTGGCGTATACTTACCATCCGTTTGGATAGGTCCCTCTCCACTCCTTGTAATGATGAATTCGAACTGATAAGCAAACTAAGAATGCGTCGTTTAGAACTTACTGTAGATAGGATGAAGTCAACTTGTAATCCGGCTGTTCTGACATTCCTGCCGTTATGATTTATCCAAGAAAGTGAATTTGGCCGAGATTAGAGTACTGGATTGAAGGGTGTTGTGATAAGTGTTATTTTACTGGGATATACTGAACGATTAGAGAGGCGGGCCAGCGGACAGAACTCCGAGTCGTGGCGCCTGCAATCACCGCACATCTTGAAACTCAAACTTTAACTTGAAGACACGCGTAACGGAGTCAAACCGTTATTGTCACATCACATGGGACGCGAATGTTGTGACGCAGAACAAGAACTTGAGAAGTACGTCTACGACGACCACGATGTATACCTCCTCCGCCGCTCAAAAAGCCAAACGGCGAACACATGCGCGGCCAGAACTCTCAGACGAGCAGAAACAGGAGATTAAGGAAGCGTTTGAGCTCTTTGACACAGACAAAGACGGTTGCGTGGACTACCACGAGCTCAAAGTCGCGATGCGGGCACTAGGATTTGATCTCAAGAAGGCCGAAGTATTGAAGCTGCTACGTGACCACGACAAAGACAATGTGGGGCTGATGGAATTCCAAGATTTTGCCAAAATCAGTGAGTAAACGCGTCGCTTTATCTTATGTTATAATTGTCTGTTGGTGCACACGACGCGTCCTTCTGTCGTTCTTTAGGTTGATAATTCTCTGGTTTTCTTTTTCAGTGAGCGAACGAATACTCGAACGCGACCCTATGGAAGAAATTCGACGTGCCTTCAAACTATTCGATGACGATGGCACGGGCAAGATCAGTCTCCGCAACTTGAGGCGTGTAGCTAAGGAAATAGGGGATAGACTAGAGGACGATGAACTGTGAGTCCTCAATACTGCCTCTCAGAATCACTTCGCTGAGTACAAGGTTTCAATAGAAAGGCTATGATTGACGAGTTTGACCTTGACCAAGATGGAGAGATCAGCGAACAGGAGTTTTTCGCAATCATGACAGACGATGCATAGACGGTTTCATCCTTGGCTGTTTTTCCTTTGCTTTCTTGTTTTTACGTATTTTCCCATTCGACGTCTTGTTATTCGATTGTAAGCGTTTTGTCTTCAACTCTTATAAACATCTGCTTATTTTGGACCTACAGACACTTATGATTCATGTATAATGCTATTCGATGTTGGGACCCTCCACAAACCTCATCGTCATCATTTCCACGAAGCCAGAGCAACTCTGCCCATATGGTCGTGACACCTTGGATCACAGATATATTTTCTTGCTACCGGTAGTTGACTGGCATCTTCCCTCGATGCCCGAAAGTTACTCGAGGAGATGAGGGTTATTATACATTTGACGTGCGTGGTCAGAACGAAGATCTAGCTCAATTGACCTACATGCTCCATTTCACGGACAATCCTCGATGTGCCTCCAGAACCCAGAGATCTGGTATTCTCATTGAATGTAAAATACTTTGACGGTTGACCTCTTCATTGGCAGGGACTATTCAGCAACATGTGGCCTACTGTATACCAAAGCTTATGGGCATCCGTAAAGTGTATTCCTACTGCGGAAACCGCTGAGGATGTTCTGTGCCTTCGACAGTTAGGCTGCAAGAAATATCGGAGACCAAGATTCCCGCCCCAATCCCATTTATCATCTCTCACTAAGCAGCAGCAGGGTTCGCGAAGACAAATAGGGCGCATACTCAAAGTCTCAATGACGGCACGATTGTCGCGTGCTTGTCCGCCGATGCCGCTTGTGCGGAGAACCTTGAAACAGGTCCCAGCAAACTCGAGAAAGCCAGGCACATCCGTGCATCGGACGGCCAACTCAGAAAGCTAAGCCTCTGAGTTTTGGCTAGGCTTTCCGTTCTCCATTCAAAGATCATTTCGGAGAAACAGGATCGGTTGGCATTAACATATGAACAAACCCTGCCCGAGTCTGCACTGCCTGCAACTGCGAACTCAATGTCGGTAGTTTGTTCTTGTTTGCCTAGGGCGTGACGTCCCTGCTTCCGGAGGACCCGCTTCTGGAACGCCTTTACGCCACTCTTCAAGGTAAAAATCTATCCGTGTCCAACATAGATCCCCGTTGACATCATAATCCTTAGAACGCAGTGCTCAGAAGAATTTTCAGACTTGCGCGAAAATCGCAGAGTGGTATCGGTTCTTATGTCTGTAATACCATAGATCGACGCCCATTTGCCATTTGACCTTCACATTCAACACGGTCAACAATCCCCCGGGCTGTATCTGCCAGATGGAATGTCCCGTCGTTGGTGGTTGATTGCCATTATTACCTTTGTAGATCCGTCGGATGTATTTTTCCTTACACCTTCTCACCCAGGAATCGCGATTCGGATCGAAGGATTCGGTATTTTCTACATGTGTCCCCTGTTATTTAACGACGAAACTTCACCTTCTGAATACCCCGATGTCGCCTGTAATTGAGGTACAAATGGTATTAACAATCTTCAATATGAAGTGCAGAAAGGGTCATTCCAGCAATGCAAGCAACCTTAAGGCAAACTCCATGATCCCCATTGTGCATGGAACTCATTCAAACCTCCACATATGCTTTCGTCAGGTAGCCAACACTCGTTTATTTTCACGGGACTTATGAGATACGGCAGTGTCCATGCACGCTGCTGATGACCCTGACCGCCATGCAGCCCCAAGATAGTAAGAGCGCCACAATTTATCCCCGATTGGATTTACATAGTGACACCCTTCAGGTTACGAAACTTAGGCGATCTAAACATACAATTTAAAAGACTTGCACGCCACCACGCGGTTCTCGCGTGGTTGTTCGCTTTGAGAGTGTACGTGATCATTCTCGCCTCAATTCCGAGAGGTTATGTCTCAAACACCTAAATTCAATTCATTACGAATGTTAGGTCGGCAGATCGGCACCAGCGTCCGGGAGGCGCTGGAGAATATGCATTATCGTGACAAGCTGAAACCGATGACAAACAAGGGGGTAGTAAGTGAACAAGCAGATAGTCCTGGAGTATGGACATGAATCCCTGTTGAAGAGTGTGGATCGTGTGGCGAGAAAAGCCAACGATTTGGTCTCCAGTCCACGCATCCCCATCAGGCCAATCAGCGCAAGGCAATAAGGAGATGGACAGGGCCAAGTATGGCTGGCCAGGAACTCGGTTATCTATTAAACGTGAAGAGATAGATCTATTCCAGTACAGGCAACTTTGAGGATCTCTCGTTCGTCGCCAAGGGCAAACGAAGGCTACAGCAGTCCTTCGCTCCGACGACCCAGGTACAGCATGTAAGCAAGTTGCAGACATTCGTGCCCTCAGAACCTCGAATGACAAGCGGTCCTTACAATTGAACTTTTTCATGAAATTTCCGCTGTCAGATGGGTCCCCCATTGCCTAAAATTGTACGCTGTTGTGAGTGGGCTGTTAATGGGTTTCAAATTCTCTCACTCGTCACACTCTCCGTCTACAATTCATGTTCAGGTCCTCGGGAAGGATTATTGGATTGCTAACGAATTTCCGTCCTCCCTGAAGTGAGGACTCATTCTTGCTTATACGGCGATGTAGAAGAGGGTTCAAAGAGATATTTAGTGGCGTTGGTGTGTGATCATGATCGACAAACAGTTCTTAGGCTGTACAAAAAAAGAGTGACAGCAACTTGAAGCTAGTAATACAAGGTAATGTGACATTCTCATTGGGGAAATTTTGTCTCTATAGACAGGCTTGTACGAGAGAATATGATGCTGGAGGGCGATGGTGAGGCGATCAAGGAGCGAGGTGATAAAAGAGCCACCTCAAAGTCTGAATAAAGCGACAGCCAAGGGTCGACCAGACGGATATGAAGCAGCGCAATGCTGCTTCACACCTGCCAAACGTCCAGAGACAATTATGACGGTGTTCTCACACAGCACGATGTACACCTGCTGTGTGCCAGTAAAGTAGGACGTGACAGCCACAACCAGGCTGAGACAGTTCCGTAGAATATTTCTTTACACCTCACCTGTTTGGAGGTAAAATAAAATAAAACTAATCAGCGGGAGCTTGTGCCTTCTACTGCTAATTCTGCGGCTTTAGAAACGAAGTGACCGCCCCGAAACTCGTATTAAAAGAGGCTGGGCTCTGGGGTGGGCGCCTGTCGATTGTGTGGAGCCCAACAGGTTGTGGTTAGTTTTAGTCATGCTTCATGACCTCAAACACGGAGATGTCGCGAGAACCCATATTAGAGAAATAAAACCCTCATGGTCATTTACCGTCCAATTTTTATCACCGCAATGGGACACAATAATTATTTGAAGCGAGAACGATCCTGCAACGCGCACTGGCATGATGTGGGATCCACAAGGCATGAGGCACTGGTTCTGGTTGATCTGTCGCCTTACTTGTGCTCGGGCAATCTCTTCCTCATTGGCGCCAATCAATGGGTACTTGCAGGACCTAGTCCATGGTGCTCACTGACACAAGCAAGATGAACTCTGAGCTTGCTGCCTTCGATGCATCCGGTGTGAATATGACCGAATTAGATTTGCAGACGCGCCTGCTAAGCTAAATCCCCATTGCAGAATCTACCGCACAATAACGTACGTCTACGTCGTATCGAAGGCGATTGACTTCGTTAGTTGATGGAGACTAGAGCTAGCCATAGTCCTTGGAGATAAGGAAGAAGCCCATTCAAAGAACCGTCCTTCCACGCTGTTCTGGAATTCGAGTACGATGATGATCGCTCGATCTGTTTAACTCCCCGCTTCGAAGAGCTCATGATTTAGCCTCGAGAATCTGTCCTTATTGACATTCAGTAGCATCGCGGGTGCGAACGTTGGTGATCGACGTTGCATGGCCACGGCGAAGCTTTCTCGCCGTTCCTCGCCCGAAGTCGGCGTGGTGGTATTGCGCTGCTTGTTGCGCCAGACAAAAACACATGGCTACAGCTATGTTTTTTTTTTTGCACGCCATGGCTAGGTGCTTAAGGTCCGTCCTCATGATCAGCGGATATGATATATTGAGGAAATGTTCACCTGAAATGCTATTTGACGATCTCATCAGGGCAGCCCTAGCCAAAAATATGCCCCATTACCAAGATGATAAGGTCCATTCCCATGATGGTGATCAACTGAAAGGCTAATCCCGAACCCCAAACGGTGGTTGAAAAGGTAAACATTTTCTGATAGATAATTCATATCGGGGCCCTCGCAGATAACGCCCGCATGTTCTGCGCCGAACCTGCCGCAAAGACCTCGACAGAAGTCCGAACTCAGAGCTCCGGCAAGTGGACTCACAGAAAGCAGAGTAGCGGCGGTCAATCTAACCAGTACCCTCATAATGCATGATGACTATTTTGCTCTCGAAGCTTGCTGGGTTGGGGGGGTTTCTAGTACGTTACGAATTTTCCATGATAATGATCCACCGGAAATTCAGATCAAATGGCAATATCAGAGTACCTCGCCGAGAGCCAATTTCCCCATACACGGCCCAAATTCTCAGGGTCTTTAGCGACCGCCAGCCTAACCGACCGGTGAATTAGGACGACACCAACCAACTCGAGTAATATTCCCAATTCAGTGCTCGCGCGATGAGTGGCCGCTAGTTTTTGTCATTTGGAAACAAACAAAGAGGCGCTAAGTGCGCCAGACGTTTGTTCGGTCGTTATAACACGTACTTACATCACGGCTACTTGATGAACATGGGTTAGACGTGAGCTTAACAATCGGGAGAACAAAGATGACTGCCAGTGATGGGAGCTTTTGACGTTAACAACGATCGACCATGTCCAATAAAACACCGACGTAAGTCTAGGATTATTTTGGTTATATCGCAATATCTCATACATTTCATCCAATACAAAATGAAGTGGCCCGCTGCACATGCGCATCGGTTTTTACACCACATCGAGCCGGAGTCCGAAGTCTCTCATAAGCTTATTAGTAGTAATAAATAAAACACGGAACCTCGCACCCTCCACCATGCCAAGACCAGAAGAGATCCTAGCCAGAGCTCTACAGGGTTCCTCAACAGTACGGCAAGTGCGGCTGACCGCCCGAACGCCTCACCAGGCTCACCTACCCGCTTATACACCAATATTGCTCAGAATCAGCAGCGCCGAAGGCAGTGCTGCTGGCCGACCAGTTGGCGCCCGCTGGTCTTTGTCAGTATTTCCGTCCTTCGTCATAGATTTAGGCTGCTCCTCCTCGGAATCTCTTGACGGGTTGGCTTTACTTCAGCGCTCAGGAAGAGAAAACGAATATTGGGATCATTCACTCTGAGTCAAAAGTTGAGTCAAAGTTCATTACACTGTGCTCCGATGCCGACAAATGAACGGGAGAAGCTCCGATCTTCACAAGGTCTCAGACGATTGGAGATATCTAGAGCTCTGCTTATTTATGATGAATATTCGCATAGATAGGTGTAATATGTATTTAGTGTGTATAGTCGAGACCCAATTTATTTTACAAGTAAGGTAAGTGTAGCGCTAGTAGGATGCGACAGTACCAATACAGTTTGCGGGGTAGTTTGGTATTACAGTTGTTGTTGACGTGGGGAGTCTGGGGAGGTGGTACAGATCGGAATTTGGTTGGGTGTCTCGAGTCCGTGCATAGCCGTAGAGGGAAGGAGAGTAAGAAAATATAGAGCGACTGGCGTTGTCGAACAAAGGCAGGATGAAAGGTACAGAGGGAAGCAAAGTAAAACATTAAGTTAATTTGTGCCCATGCAACAACACGCAGATAAATATATGCGCGAGAATGTCCCCAAAACCGACGGAGGTACCTAAGAGATGAAAGAAGGAAAATTACGAGGTAAAAAGAGAAATAAACGAAAACAGACAAAGAGACTGAAGAAAGTCCGAAAGTCCAAATGATTTGGCCTAATGTTCGTTGGTATATAACCAAAGAAGATAGGCATATACCCATCCGTTATCGCGTTGCGAACGCTCTGCGTCCAACGCTTTTGGTCGCAATGTCATGCGGCGTCTTGTAGTGGTCATTCTATGTGTAAAAAAATCCTCGGCACATGAAGAAGGCTCGACAAGGGCTTACGATGCTCCGATCTCTGCCTTGCGTAGAAAAAGAAAAGAAACATAGGAGATGTCGCTCACGCCTTGGGCTGCAGTACAGCCGTCGACGACGGAGGGGGGACGAAGTCCTTGTGGACGCGCATATGCTGGCCGAGGTTGTCGTGTCGACTGAAATCCTTGCCACAACCCGGGTACGGGCATTTATGTGCTGAAAAGAGTTATTGTCAGCAAGGAGGTCCATATATGCGCGATGAAAGGAAAGAAAACTCACGTTTCTCGTAGGTGTGTATACTCCTAACGTGCCTCTTCAGGTGCTCGCCGCGAGCAAAGCACTTTCCGCAACCGTCCACGTCGCACTGGTACATCCTTGCAGCCTTGCCACCGGCACTCTGTCTCTTCTTGCCCGCGCCGCTAGCGGCACTGCGAAGATCCTCAAGGCTTTCCATCGTCGGCACCCGACGACCGCGAGACTTCTTGGTCAAGTTGGGAACGGGTACTGGGACTGGAACATTAGGTGCGGGACGGACACGACGGCGGGAGGCGGCATTAGTCGAGGAGAGTGAAGGAGAGAGGGACGAGGAGGACGAGGAAGTGGACCCGTAGCGTCTGCGTTGGTGGAGATCGCCGTAGTGCTGGTGATCGAACTGGTCCTGGTCGGCGTAGAAGGCCTCAGGATCGGAGTAGGCTTGGTAAGGGTTGTAGCGCGCACTACGTGTGCGGAGGCTACGACCCTCGTTACCAACGACGTAGGATGAAGACGACGCAAAGTCGCCATCAGACGCGTAGGAGGCCATCGGAGACCTGGTGCCGACCGGCACGGCGGACCCGCGTCGCCGACGAGGAGCAGCATTGCTTGATCTTGCTCGTCGCGGGTTGAGCACAAACTCGTCGTCGTCATCGTCGTCCTCTGAGCCGCTAGTGGAATCCTCGAAATCGTCAGCACTGTCGCCTCCAGATGGAACTACTAGTTCCTCGCTCTGCTGCCTCTCGTAGTCCTCGTTTCTGTCCTCTAGTGGCTGCTGCTGGCTATAGTGATAGGCATTGTCCTGAGACGATACCAACACCATCGCAGACTGAGATTGTGAATGCTCCCAATCTTCGTCACCCTCTGCATCCTCCTCTCCTGAGGCTTCGACCTCCATGCAATTCATGCTGGGAACAACGACGGGCATGGTCTCGATCTCACGAGCGACCATGCTGTCTAGATCTATGTTGATGCCCATGTCGCTGGCTAGCGCGACTGATAGGGCATGCTGGTGGTGCTTGAGTTCCTGCTGTTGTTGCTGTGGTTGGCAAACAAAGTGGGGGTCGCAAGCGATGCTGGCCGAGGCATCGGCGTAAGCAGACATTGGCGACACCGAGGTGCGTGATTCCGGCGGCGAAATATCCGCCGGATGCACATACGTCTGGTGGAAAGACGAAGGACGGGGCTGCTGGAGGTGTTGCTGCGGTTGATGATGCTGGCGTTGTTGTTGGGGATATGAAGGGGAGTAGTAGGCTTGCTGTTGCTGGAAATGCTCTTGGGGAACGAGCTGGTGAGCGAGATGGTCATACTGTTGCGAAGGGTAAACGGCGGGGAAGTCCTCTTGTTTGATCCTCGGAGGGGCATGGAAGTGCGGGTGCTGCCATTCGTCCTCAAATATAGGCGATGGATCCGAGACGGCATAGTGGTGCTGCTGGCGGAAGTGGTGGGGGACGGCGCGGGGGACGGCGTAGTGTTTCTTGATGTCGGGGGCCCACTCGAGCTCAAAGGGACTGGCGAGGTCGGCACTGTAGACGGCGACGGGGTAGACTGGGTAGGGGTCTGGGTCTGGGCTGGGGAGGGCGTCGAAGGAAGAGGAGGAGGCGGTGGAGAAGGGGGAGTGGAGGTCGGTGTAGACTGGGGAATGCATGGTGAGCTGGAGAGGAAAGTGGACAGGCATTTGAGGGCAGACTCGTGCTCTTGAATCCATTTTGTACCAGTCCCAGATCACTGTCGTTTTGTGCCTCGTAGATCCAGATCGAGATCTCTCTAATATCCACTGCTTTGGTAACTCTACTCCGCATTTGGAAATACTTTTTGCGCCGTGCGGCATCCATATCTGGCCTGACGCACCCCCGACCCTCCGTTGCAAATTGGGCCGCCCGCCGAAAAATTAAATCTCCGTTCCTGGATCGCCATCACACGCAGCCTTGACAAAGCACAAATGACAGCATCTATGGACAGCCATCACATACCGTCGCCCTCTCTGGCTACCCGACTCGACGCCTCCATCTTCCGCCAGGGCTTGATCTCCGTTGTCGCGCTTTGTTCACCGTAGTTTTTATCGCACGGTCTTCGCTATTCAGATTTCATTGCAACCGTATGTATGATCACGATCGTCCTCTTCTTGCGTTTATATTGAGGAATCCGCCATCTTCGGTGACGTTCGCGACTTTGAAGGCGGCGACGAGGAACATGTCAAGCCAATGGTCATGCACCCTCCATCCTCTGACCTTCGAAATACACAGAGTTCTGAATAAATAAAGAAATATCATGATCCAGGTGTCACCTTCCAGTAGAAGACCCTAGCGACTTCCCCAAGTTCCTGCCTATCCAGGAAGCATTCTCTCAAGCACTCGCCAACTCTTCGAAGACTCGACAGTCCATTGACAGTTACAGTCGACAGTCAAACTGTCTCCGTGAGTCACCCTCAGAGCCTTTTGGAAGCTGCAAACCAACGCCCTGCGCCCCAAAACTACTACTCGATCGTCCATTCAACCCAACCGAATCAACGGTCTCTCCTTTCAATTCACCCACCCTGTCCTTCTTTTCCTTTCCTCCATGGGATTTTCAAATGCATTCCTTATTCATTACTTGAAACCAATGCAAAGAAGAAAAATCGAAGAAAATCGGTCAAGTGTCCGGTCATCTGAACGAGTATCTACCCCTCTCTTTGTGCAAAAGCATCATTCGACGAGATGTGTAGTGCACCTTTCAAAAAGTCCCCGAAACCACATACTGCAGCCAACCATCGTGATCATTGACAAACATAACCTCCTGTTTATCCATGTAGGGTGCGTGTCCCAGCTAAATCCCATTCCCCGGAAGACCCCATGGACAGTGCAAGCGCGCCTGTTATGTGAAGGTGTCCAGACCACAGGCTGTGCATTCAAACAGCAACTTTTCAAGGGTACTCACTTTGAATTCATTCTCAATTACAAGAATCTAGATCGTCAATCGCGCGCCTATGCGACTCGCACCCCGGAAGCGGGTACTAAGCGCCTCCGTTGTTAGTGATGGCGAACAAGCAACCCTCGACAACGTGGCCTGTACTAAGTCAGATCTACATGTCAATGACTTCTTCGCTTTGCGAAACTTACAATATAACACAAACACTGTCTTTAGTATACTTCGGTGTTTAAACGTCTAGTCAAGCACCTTGACTTGTAATGTTCGTAAGCGCCAACCAACCAAAGCCCGTTTCAGGTTCGCCCATCAGGTATAGCAGGCTTCGACGTCGAGTTTAGACTCGATAACGCGCCAGGAATCCTAATTTAGTGCGCAATACCGCAAATCATCGTAATGACTGCAATTACAGTTGAAAGTCGTGTTTTCGTTAATTCATTAAACCCTCCACACGGAGGAAAAGCGGCGACGGCGAGAAAGTTCAAAGCCCCACGTTCACGTGGACAGGACCTATAAACCGGGCCAATACGGTAGTATACCCTCCCTTCAAGACTAGCGCGAACGTCCCCACCGGGTCCGACCGATGGCATATTCGGTCAATTACCATACACATTTCGCAACACTGGATCAATCGCACTGGATCAGAAGTCTACTGATGATCTCATGAACGAGAACAAACGAGTCCTGTATGAGCCTCTCACCAATTGCCCATCCACGCACACTCGGATCGCGGTAGCTATTGCTATGTTGGCTTTTATCGGAATTGGGAGATCACAGGATTACATTGAATCCATTATGCGGTGTTTTTCTTCATCACTGGTACAATTGGAGGATTTGTTTAGCCCAGCGTATGGAGCGCATGACGGACGGGAAGTTCAACTGTTGTCTAGTCAGGAAATTGCTGGAGACTGCATCAAAGAATGGTGTAAGGATTCTGAGGAAGGGGAGAACTATGTGGTAGCCATGTACCACCAGAAGATGATAGAAATCGTAAAGCGACAAGGTCAGACCCTCACATCAATTCGCTGACCAAGATGAAAGCCGTTATCGTCAAGTCGAGACTGTAGTAGCAGCTGCGGCACATACCCCAAGACTTCTCAGCCGCACAAGAATCAAGCTTCTGGACCGTCTCCACCGTCGGCACCCGCGAGCGTATGGCCGCCATATGTTCGTTCGGGCATGGGGATAAGGCACTTGAAAAGGACAGACTGCTGTATTGAGCGACTTGCAGAGGCTTTTCAGGCAATGACACTTGGCGTCTTTGGCAGGTCGAAGTGATCGAAAGTCAATAGCATCGTGTTCAAGGATCGATCATGATGGAGTGAAGGGGAAAAGAGTTATTTTGGAACTGCCAAAGGTCGGTGCCTATAGGGTATAACATTTCAATTGGTCCCAAAAGGAGTGGTCCCCTTTGCTTGGCCATGTGCATGTTATGGATGAACGAAGAGGATCGACCGCGCTATAGGCCGGCGCGTGGGAGAGCGGGCATGCGCTGAGTAATATGATAGCCGCCCGTGCTTGGGATTGACTTCACATTGGTCACAAAATTTCATAATGCACACTGAAACTTTCCTATGGATCGTCGCAATATTGTTTCGTATTCAAGATGGAGCATCGCGCGGATGTTGCAACCAACTGCATAGATACAATGTGAAACCTGGTAGTCTAATACCGGGTGCTATCTTCTCTTATTGGACAGGTGCGTCGAATTCGTCGAGTGGTGGCCAACTGGAAGCTCCTACCTCGTCATCCATCCGATATCAATGGCATATCGTAAGTACTGATTCAGTATGCTCCTACCAACCATGTGTCAGATTTCCCTAAACTCTGAATATATTCCTCCAAAATATCCCATGTCACGGTATTAATCTAATTTTGCACACACATGGGTTGTGGGCATACGAATCTAGAAAAGACATGGTTTGGCGGATTAGACTGGTGAATTTGGGGCACGACTGTCGCATGATCAATCCTTGAATTTGGATATACTGTCAATTGAAACCTGGATCATTGCCACTGAGAATTCGAAATTTGAATTTGGATTGATTTATTTTATTCGAGCTCGGACGTCGTCAAATCCCTCGGTGAGTGAAGTTTCATCAGAGCTCTGGGTATGGCCAGACAAATGATGACGCAGACGAAAGTACTTCGGCGGGCGATACATTGCTCCGCGAATTTGCCGCGAATACGACATGAACAATCCCCTGTTACCAGAGAGAGTCGCATGATTTCTGTGCTTTTTCCGGGGTGGAGACGACCTGGTACTCTTCAAGCTCAACGAAGGGAGAGCAGACCAGGTCGAAGTACAGCATTTGTCTATCTCTCGGAAGTCGGCGGCTTGGGGATGATCTGGGCATCGGGAATAGCCAGGTTGCATAATTAAAACTCCCATGGGGTAGGATCCTCATGGAGCGGGTCATCACTTGGATCATCCATATGTAGAATCTGCCAAAGCAATGCTGTGGCGGCGTGGGGCTGAAAAGTTCGAAATCGGCCAGACCGCCACGCGAACGGCCCTAGCACCTCCATACCTCCGTCCGGGGGTCAGTCTTCGTTCACGTTTTCGGATGCTTATCATTTCAGGCTTGTAATTGGCTGATTCACAACCTCAACAACACACTCTCACACTGACACCCCATGCCATTGATGAGATTTAAATTTATATAACTGCAAGCCTGCGCTGGTTACCACCGCTGACTTTTCTTGTACACCCGAGAGCCACAGCCTACCATACATGGGCAAAACTCGACGTATTTCTGATGGACCTCTGGATCAACTCGCGGGAGCTCGGGGGTCGCAAAGAAGTGAACATCGAAGACGATCGTTGATTCCACCAT
>Ga0247741_1000350_pt1 | contig 27099 bp, 32 predicted proteins | sample UWRJL213509R2_FD_180945 | JGI IMG/M metagenome (GOLD analysis project Ga0247741, IMG submission 180945) | Plant litter microbial communities from Arlington Agricultural Research Station in Wisconsin, United States - UWRJ-L213-509R-2 | ecosystem: Environmental > Terrestrial > Plant litter >... | reverse complement strand
CCCGCCATAGAGCCTCTCTGCTCCTGCATCGGGACTTCCTGCTGCTCTTCGGGTACCATAGCCGCCTGTCTTCTTCGCCTCGCAGTATACTCGAACTTCCATCTTCCGATAGCAGGGGCGATATGAGGGTCGTAGACAAACTAGTAAAGGAAGGAGTATGTATCAGACATTCGTTTGACTCAGAACGCTCTTGGGTTCAAGAAGCGCCCAAGCCATAGTTTATGGCCCAAACGACCTCCACCCTCAAACGCCGCTGGAAGGATGTAACTCACCTCTTTGAAAGCTATCACCGCACCAACGGTGCCGACGATAGCGAGGACATAAACAGCAGGTGCAGGCATTGTATATTCTCGTCCTTCCTTCGCGTTCCAAGCCTTGAGAAATCTGGATTTCCTAAGTTAGAACTTAAGCCTCGAGGTATACTTGGATAGGTCGGTGCGCCGGAGGACTGATCCCAGGCAGATGTCAGCAATGCAATTCTGATGGAGGTTTATGTTTTAATATTCCTGCCTTTGAGATCTGTAGAATAGGATAGAGAGAAGTGAGGTGAGGAGTATGCGACGATCCACCTAGATATGTGGGGAGTTGTGAATGGTGCGAAGGAAGGCTGATGGTCCAGAGTCTGTGTCGGACCCTGCAGTCTCATCTAATCAATTCCGTGCCGATTCAGGACAACTGCGTCACGAGATGTCGTCTGCAACCAATCACAATCCCGGTGGCAGCACTGCACGCCGGAATACCGGTCATCCGTGTAACTGGATGAAAGTAAGAGACGTAAGCGATCGCGTTTTCTAGTGGAAAGCACGCACATAGCTTTAAAGTTCATGACCTTAGATCTAGTTGGAATACAGGAACCTTGAAGTCGAGGTCAATCCTAAAACCATAACCATCGCGAGGACCCGGAAAGAGTTGAATTTTGGCATCAAGGTCGGCCAAGGAAGGAACATTAAACTAATAGCTACATCGGAATGCAATAAAGAACTTGGGTTGTGTGAATAGACACGATAAATAACTTCTCAACGAGAAGAATGATAAGGTATGAGAAAACAGGAAATTAGGTGGTATATACAATAATGAGTGGTCCTGAGTCCGGGTTGTTGAGGAGAATACGGAGTGCGTGTCGTTAGCGGATGCGGATGTGGATGTAGGTCGGTGAATAGCTTCAGGCGGATGTCTTCTAGCCAACTCCGACGCGGTTGGAAGTGGCAACGTCCGTTGAATGCCAGTGACTGAGAGCGAACCTTTGTAGGCCCATGGACGTGACGTGAAGGTGTCGTCAAGAGAGAAGTCGAGAATCAAGAAAACAAAGTAATAAGATGTTTCAAAGCAGAACGAAAGCCAATAAAATAAATCAAAAACCGATGAATAACCAAGGGGAAATTTGAAGAGGAGGGCACACAGACAGGGGGAAGGAGGAATGGGAGCTCGGTGGAAGATTGAAACGGGTAGCGCAATCATTGTTGACGAGGAATGAAAGAAAGTTTGCACTCCATTCCCGCCGGGAAAATCACCTATGAAAGAAGCTGGATGAGCGGAAACCCCTACACAGAAACATAGTGACCAACAAAGCTATCGCGGATGTCCATGCTCTGCGCAGTAGTTTCCTCAGGCGCTCGGATATCAAAGTTTCGAACGAAAGCAGCGATTCCCAGCTTCAGCATCATAAGAGCGAGAGTTTGGCCGCCACAGATCCTCGTGCCCGTTCCGAAGGGCATCATATTAGCGGCCATCCTGGTGAGGTCTTCTGGGCTAGTGGAATAACCCTCGAGCCATCGCTCTGGTAGGAAGGTCTCTGGAGAAGGGAAGACGGAAGGATCACGATGCATGGACCATGCCTGCGTAGCCACAATAGTTCCTGGTGGGAGAGCATAACCCATCATGTCAAACATTTCATCGACTGGGCTATTCTTCGAGGTCGAAGCTGGTACCACACGCTCAAGAAGACTGGGAACGGCGGTATAGAGACGAAGTCCTAGTAAATCATCTCAGCAGATCCTCAATATGCAAATCCACAATTTAGGTTACCTTCTTTCAGAAATGCGTTCAAGAATGGCAACTCATGCAAGACGCTGATATCAGGAAGCACTTTACCATCAGGCATTACCGTGTCGAGTTCGGATTGAAGTCTCTTGACGATATCAGGGCGACGAGTGAGCTCCCACAGGAGATAGGTGATCGTCGTCGATGTAGTATCCGTTCCGGCCATACTGGATACAAGCATGATTAGGGGAACAGATGCTATGACGAAAGTAAGACTCACAGATGTCCTATGTTCTCCGAGATGATATCATGGTCAGGCATTGGCTCGTCAGCCGAGTATCGATACTTCAAAAGGCGTTGCAGCATGGACAGCTTCTCTGAATCACCAATCTTGCCCGCATTCATTTGCGCGCGCATCTCGTATACGCGTCCGCTAACGAACTATTCGTGGAGGAGATTAGAAACGTAAAACAGGCTTGTGGTCCACCCACCTCGGCGAGAATCTTATCAGAGTCGCACATTTGCCTCCAACGGTTGTTCGGGATTCGACACACGAGGTTCCAAGCCCAGGTAGGAATAACGCTTCGCTGCAGCCACGAAGAAGTAAATTAGCAAAAAGAAAGTATCAGAATAATGTTTAAAGGTTTTACAAGAATGCCACGCTTGGGGAAGTCGTTTATCGCCGTGGAAAGAGGATCTTCAGCGTCCATGGCCCACTTGCTGACTGCTCCGAGGCGATAACCGAAAGAGGAAGAAACGACAACATCGACCATTAAGTGCCGGAAGAGGGCCAGGCATTCGACTGGGGTATGTCCTGCCATGTTCTCGAGAGTCTGGACGCGGGTTGTTTAGAGATATTGGAAATCGCGAAAGTTAAAACACTCACATTGATCATTTCGAAGGTAAATTCGTTCATCTCGGGTTGAAACTGAGCAACGCTGTGATGAGTGTAATGAGGAGCGTAGGACTTTCGTCGGATAGTGTGATTAACATGGTCTAGAGTTGTCATACTGGAATTTAATCAGCATTACACGGAGGTGCATATATGCGCGCATATACTCACGCATGATCGTTATCGTTCCTGGAAAGTGTGATGTCCGTTAGTCAGGACGACCGAGAGGAGACGAAAGATGTTACGGACGTCAGGAGACTCTTGTAGTATGTGCTCTTGTCAAATTTATGGACGGAGTAGACGTTCCGCATGGTTGAGACGTCGCGGAATACGACCTTATTTGGACCTACACGGACCACGGGGCCGTACGTCTCGAACAGCTCCTGAATTGCCTTGCACTGACGGAGACGCACAACATGTGTGAGGAGCCAGAAATCGGAGAAAGATGAGTACCAGGGACCGGGTATCGCACTGAGAGGGGAGAGAAAGGTGTAGTAAATGACGCCGATGAGCAAGTACGTGAAAACAGTGCCGGCGAGAACGAGGAGAACGTTGTGGGAGAACCAGGAGGTGATCGCTGAAGACATTGTGCTAAAAGGAAAGTCGTGAGTAGCGTAACGTGGGACAGATCGCGTAGTGCCCGCGACACTGCGAGACGAGGGAGGAGGAGAGATGGCAGGAGAGAGGAAGAAAGAAGGTGAGGTTCATAACATGACCAGTCCCCTATATATACTCCAGACGCGTTGCTGACAAATCGCCATACTTATTGACAGTGCCAATCTGTGGTGAAAGCATGAAAATGAACGGTAGCAGCTGCATCTTGAGCGTCGAAAGGGAAAGCACAATTTTGTAAATTCGGACTCCGCCCATACGTCATTTCCGGATCGAGCTATCCAGATGCCGCTTACGGAATTCACATGGCCCTCCTACAGCTCAATCCTCCTCGTCGCCCGGCATCTAAATATGTCCAATAAAATTCTATCGACGCGCCACTAATTGCCCGGTTTTTTAACTAGTCAAACAGCGAAACAGACACCAGATGTGCGTCCTAATCGTAACGTTTATGGAGATTCATTAGCATCCGGTACGGGCCGCATCTCTTCGAATTCCTCGCCATTCCCCGAATTCTCTAAAACGATGTATAGCATTTCCATTGATTTTACTTTCGGAAACGCTTTTCAGTGGCTAGATGTGCTAAATTATGTTGTAATGTTGGTGCTCAATAGCCTTGACAGGTGGGCTCGTCGATGGCTTAGCCACAGAATAATTCTAAGTCTCGAATCTGAAATACTTCTGATTTTGCACATTTGTTATAACACTCCTGTTCTATGTGAGCTTTTTACTGCGTGCAACTGTGCTAATGAAGGGTCATCTAGAGACCTGAACGGACGCGACTATTAAGCGCACAGCTATCAATGGCCACTTCCATTCTCGGTGGGAAACATTCCTGTGGCACCCGTCCAACCACTAAGCATAGTCACAGAACGCCGTTCTTCGCACATGTAACTAGTAGTGAAGTCTCTTCCGAAATTTTATTCAAGATATATTTGCCTCCTCCAAATACTGCGTAAACGGAAGACCTGCCTCATGTATAACCTGCTTCTTCCCAACCTCTAGCCAGGTTCTTTTCAACCTTACAAGCACGGAACCCGGGGATTGCATGTCAAATAAAAACGCGAATCCCCCCAGCCCCTGTGCGTCTTTTCATGTTTCTCTGATTTCAAGCGCCCATCGTCGTCCCTTATTGACGTCGACAAGCAAAAAACGCCACACAGATCCGGCGTCAGATCTCACGACTGGCCCGAGCCATCGAGATAGAGTTAGAGTTAGATCCCTTCAAGTACCAACTTCAAAGTTTAGTTATTTTGGATAGCAGCCTTCCTAGTGAACTGCAGTTCAATACGACTCAGCTTCCTACTCTGCGATGGCATGATCATTAAAATTATCACTAAGTCAGAGTTTAGGCGTTATGGAGCTTGCCACACGGTTCAGTAAATATTAGGAAAACAATCTTAGCCTCCCTCTGCGTTTCTTCAGAACGTCAACTAGCTAGAAAAATCTTAGTGATTCCCGTCAAGAACGGAGGTAGATGTTCAGTGGTCATATTACGCCCAGAAGTAGACGTTTCCATAATTTATCTCATGTCGACGAGATATTCCATCTGAAGCTAGTACTAAAACGGGAGTACTTGCCGCCGTTCAAGTAAGATTTCACCATCGTCCAAGCTATCTTACTTGCAATCGGAGGGCAGGGAACAACTATAAAAATATTGCACACCAATAGTAGCGCGTCATGCCTAAGGATTGAGGTGGTCTTGGTACAGAATAGAACCGTTAGTTGCTCATAGTTAAGCCCGAGAACATAAGGGGCGTCCAAGGTGAGTCTACTAAAGGTTAATGAATTAACGGTGCTAATACCTCAAGGAGGATATTGATGATCACAGGTGAATACCCGCAATGGACCATCTTGAGGCATCAACTCGATTAGAATACTGCTCTCTGATAGAGCACATACACAGCTCGTCCGATCATGGCAGTAGTCAATAAGCGGCATGGTTTGTGCCGCAATGTTATGAGCGGTGATAGCAATGCTCTATTTTGCCAATAAGAGTTACAAATAGCATCTGTTAGGGTGCATCCAACACCGGCTGATGATTGCCCATAGATATCAGAGATTAAAGGGAATCCAGGCAAAGAGTCTAGGCTCTAGGCACAAACACAAGAGAAGAGAAGGTCCGACCATCGAAGAGCAAAGGCGTCAGTCAATTCAGCCAAAGAAACGCAGGCACCGAAGAACGCTTTCATAGCGACGTTCAGCTAATTGTTGACAAGTGACGCCAAAACGTCAAAGAAAGTAACAGCCGACTGGTGATCATCATCAACGACAATGAGACGCATATCGTGATAGTTCACGAGAGGCGTCGAGCCGCACATCCAGGACCTTTGATATATGAAGGACGGCATTTACGGCCAGGAGGCACGACAGACCACCTCTGAATCGTAAGGAAGCACGAGGCCCGCCAGAACGCTTTCAGGCTGACAGGTGTTGGTCAGTCATCGAGGGAACGAGGTCAAACGGAGTGTGATGCAGCAGGCCACTGTTGGTACAGCAGCTGCACCGTCGTCAGCGTCCACGAAATTGACACCTGTACAGTGTAAATTCGTCAAAAAAAGACTGGAAGCAACGTCAAAATGTACTCAATGAATTACTCTGCGCGAACGTACTACTTGATTCGACGTAGAGTCCTCCTAGACAAGGTAAATGATAAATCTGAAGAGGTGCGATTCGGCGCAATTCCTGCGGGGGTGGGACATCGGGAAGTCAGTGAAAAAGTAACTCGGGCGATCCGCCACAATTCAATTAATTGAGAGAAAGCCACTTTCCTTTGGCTCATGAAATACTCGCGCCGGAGTACCGTAAAGTAAACTTGAGAGTATAATGCAATTACACTTCACATTCCCTATCAAAGTCCACCAAGGGAAGTTCTATGGCGGCTCCCACAATCACGATCGAACCCCTTACATTCGGCCTAAGGACAAAATCAGCGGTGACACCGACATTTGGAACATTGCTATTTACCTCAGAGATTACTTAGAAAGGATTTGGCTTTCACGGCAGTGACTGTGGCACGCTAATTCTGGGCTATACCACGATCGTCAAGGTAGTCGCTCGTCATTTGGAGTCTATATAGATGAGATTGTTAGTTGATAGTCACCAGCCATCGTCGACCAGCTGTTCTGGTGACCAAGAAACCGACGTTTTCGCTCGCATGCATGTGATACCAGGGATTCGACATGGAATCCTCATGAAGTCTGCAAGAGCCCACATTACTGTATATCTACTCGAATAACCTGCCACAGAGGAGCGATCTAGAACGTTTCAGCATACGGCATGTTGAAGTCCGAAACCATGAAGAAAATGGAGATGTTGTCCATGCGCCACTTTGACCGTGGCATGATACCGCGGTCCTAAATTAGAAGGAGGTTCACAGGATGATCAGCAGCACACATGCACCGCTATCATTCAGCTTCTCCCGAACGGTGTGCTACACGGCACACCTCAATAATAATATCCAGAAGATGGCGAAAGATCACCGCCTAGGTTTCTCTCTTCTTTGCCTCTCTCCATGTCTATGCAAAGGATGAGCGCTCTTCTGGTTTTCTCCCTGCTTTTATGCAAAGTCAACGCCATCTACACGCCCCTGCGTGAATATGCTGGCGAAACGTTCTTCGATAAATGGGCTTACTATGGGAATGTTGACAACACTACTTGGGGTGAGCGCGCCTTCAGAGAGTAAAACATCAACCAGAATTTTGAATAAACTTGCAGGAAATGTCACTTTCTTGGACCAACCAAATGCCGTTCAGAAGGGTCTGACATACATTAATGGCGCTGGGAATGCTGTAGTAAAGGTGGACAACACTACAACTATCGAGCCCGCCCCTCTGATCCATAGAGATTCGGTAAGTACAGTGAATTATAGCGCACCTCACATACTTATGCCGCATAGATTCGCCTGACTTCGCTGGACAGCTACGGAATTGGTTCTCTAATTATAATCGATGCTGTCCACATACCGTACGGTTGTTCAGTGCGTTCCATTCCTCCTTATCCCTAATACAAAGCTTAACTATATTACAGGTATGGCCCTCCTTTTGGACTTTGGGAATCCAGAAAGAATGGCCGCAGGCCGGCGAGATAGATGTAATCGAGTCCATTAACGACTTGGATCACAATCAAGTCGCACTGCACACAACTGGAGGATGCTTTCAAGCGAAAACTCCTGGCCAGACGGGTGTGACTATCGAAACAGATTGCTCGACCGGTCGTGGCTGCCTCGTCGCAGAAACAAAGCCCAATAGTTTTGGGTCTGGTTTTGCACAAGCTGGAGGGGGAGTGTTCGCTCTGCAGATGGCTCCTACTGGAATTTATTCATGGTTCTGGAGTGTAAGCCCATTTTATTCCCTTTTATTCCCATATTGACCTTCTCTCAGAGAAATGACATACCGTCAAACGTCAAGGACGCGACATCGTCTTCAGAAATCGATACCGGTTCTTGGGGCATTCCCACTGCTGCATATCCATCATCGGGTTGTGACATCGAGAAGCATTTCCCTCCTCAGAACCTCATCCTTCTCACTACTCTTTGTGGCGTATGGTAAGCTGAGCCGACAAACACGTGTTATAAGTGACCTCGTCTGACCTCGTTCCAGGGCGGGAGTGCCATCGATCTACAAATCAACTTGTCATGCATCTAAAGAATTTTGTGTGCGTATCGTTTCCAACACATATTCATCCTATACTCACTCAAGGTTTAGGTCAACGATGTTATTGGTCCAGGTAACAAGTTCGACACGGCTTACTGGGAAATCCAATATATCCGCGCTTATCAGTATACGAACTCTTCCAACCAAATTCCTATCTCCACACCCAATGGAAACGCAGGAATTTCGACTCCAAAGACTGTAACGACTGTTATAACGAGTACAACAGATTCCCCTACCCCAACCAAGGCTCCGTCATCGGGATATACCCCACGATCCTCTATTCCGTTGGTCACTTCGTCGCTGTTCCTAGCTATGATCATGCTGCTCTGATCGGTTGAGGCTTTAGCTATTACGAGTAATACTATTAGAGACTTCATTTCGGTCGGACACTTTCATTTTATTAGGGACAGTTAATTTACTCTTTGGTATACCCAGTCTGTTGCAGATAAATTATGTATGTTCCAGCGTGAGTGTCGTTTACAGAAATAATTATATACAACAAGATTAAGAGCTCCAACCTACTTTATTAAGTCCATCCAAATCATTAATCAAAACATTTCTCAAAATCGCCTTCGCCATTATGTCTCGCGTAACGCTGGCTCTCGACGAAAGCACCCAACTCACAAAGTCCGTTCCTATCACCCCCACAAAACCCAAGCGGTTGGACTGCGTCATTGACGAGTATCCTGACGAACTGAGACTTGGACAACCCCCTTCGGTTACTGCATGTCAGCCGTTCAGTAACCATCCGTCCGCTAAATGGTACAAGGTGGCTTGTGATCCACGTTCTTTCAGGATCTGGGGCCATTGGGTCCAGGGGTTTTGCTTGCTTGAAAAGACCCATCGCAGCGTATATCGCGATCATTTGGTTGTCGTGCGAGAAGTCGACATAAAGATTGCGATCGAGTGGGAAGGTACGAGGCGAGGAGTCGAGGGTTCTATTTGTCTGTGTCCCGTCGCGCACAGGTAGGCCGGTCAGTCGTGAGAGGAGTTCATTGAGATATCCAACACCCTGAACAGGGCCCAAAGCTTGACCATACCTGTAAATTTCGTTAAGCGTGATTATTTGGGAAAGCGAAAGAAAATGCGCACCCTGTTTTATAATATTTGTCGAGGTCACTATAGTATTCATATTGGGCGAACTCGGATGACGTAAAGAGAGCACAGAATGGACTTGGCGACATTGTTGCAAGCGTTTCAAAAGCGCAGAGCGGAATCAAACTCGAGATATCAGACGCCGTTAAGTTGGCACCAAGTGCTTGAGAATTCAATCGGGCGGCTATTGGCGCCCCGTAGATGTTGGTCCAGGTGTCGGTCTGTGAACTGGAATCGCCTGCATTGGGGCACATGCTATCATCGAGTGTGTCATTGAGCTGAAGTAAGCGTTAGCCAACATATACCAGTAGATGTGAATGAAAAACTGACATTTTCCGGTAGAATGACGGCAAGAGGTGGGATGATCTTATAATCGCTTGCAATAGAGAAGCCTAAAATCTGTTTAAATAGTGTACCTTCGGCCTGACTGAATGAGGCCAACCTTGCGTCCAATTTGTGGCGGAGTCCACAACTCGAGTACCTCCAGAAGATCGAATAAAGGGTATATTTCGACGGGATACAAGTTTCGAGTATCGCTGGTACGATGTTTTTCCTGATTCTTGAGATCTAACTCTCCTTTAACGTCTGTATGTTTCAGAAGTCCAAGGTTTGCACTTACTGCGATGCACCAAATGGAACCAAGTCACTCTCGCCAAGGGTATATGTGTAGTTTTTCAGAAAGTTCAGTGCTGGATCTTTGTATTCGGTTGCCGATTGTAACTTGTGAATAGCAGCGCGTATGCCAGCTGAAGCGCCAGAGGTTGGATAGCGCGCCCCATGACGTTGGATCTGGGCGAGCGATTAGATCCATGTAGATAAGATAACGATTTGAATTACAATGTTAACCTGGTGATCCTTGTCAGGTCCATATATGCATGGAGTAAAAGCGCAGACGTACTTGGTTCACACTACAACCAGAAGGAATTCGCCTATAGGGCTCAGATGTGAAATAAGGTGTATATGCACCCCAAAAGTGAGAATTAGCAGGTAACTCAAAGCCCTCGTTAAAGGTGGAGAGGCCCAAAGTAGATGCATGAGGCACGGAGCCGACGGAGAGTATGGAGAATGTCATCACGACATACACCACGGAAGCAGAAAGTACGAGTAGCATGACGATCGCAGGTAGCACAGCGTGTCTCGAGTTCGAAGATGAGCACAGTCCCCCAGCATGCGCCGCTCCCAACTCATATATAGATTTCTCCTCGTCCCACGACCGATGGTTCTCATGATCGCCTTTCATCCGCCCCCCACGTGTGCAGTCGTAATCGCGTGGATCCTGGCTCCTTGTCGAAGAACCTGCAGCGACGTTGCCTGATATGTACAATCGATGCTGAGATGTAAGGAGCGGCTTGAGTTCTTCACGCGAGGAAGGATCTTGTTCATCGACGGTCGGTGTGCGCGCCATAGTAGGTAGCAACTCCAGTCCGCTGATCATTTGAGTTGTGCAGTACGGTCGAAGATGGACGACGTCTTGCTCGAATGCAAGTTGTCAAGGATAGTGCTCGGAGAGGGGAGAGACTGGAGACCAAGGTCGACATTTGGTGCCAGATATAAATAACGCCGCATCCAGTATGCTTTATGACGACTACAGCGCATTTCAGGATATGAATGTGGTTTCACGGGAACGTGCACAACGCTCTGTGGCCAATAGGAAACCACACGTGTTTACAGTTGTTGAGCTTGAGTTCCAGATTTGGGCGGGCCGCCAGTCCTGCTGAAGCGTGCAGGTTGCAGAAGGAGAAACTACATACCATGAAAAAGACGTCGTAAGGAACAAACTCGGCGCCACATCGAAACGTGGATGGTATTTCACTGCGGACGCCGCTTCTTCTTTTGCATACTAGATGGCGTACTTAGCTGAAGCCTGGCGGTATACCTTTATTCCTGTACAGTGAATGAGCGAAGAGAAGCTCGTCCTGTATTTTGAGATGCTTTGTATCATAGTATGAGCGACAGCACAGAAATATAATATACCACACACCTCTTGAATACAATAATACTGTGCAGAGTATGGATAGATATCGCGATCTCGGGAGGTACTTGCAGGAAATGAAACCCAGACAAGATGTGTATCGAATATCCGAATAGCAGAATTCTAAGAGACGGCTCTTTATAGATCGTTGATATCCCCCTGTAGGAGGATGATTATATTTCGAACGTGCGCAACCAGCTCTGTGAATATAAGGCAATGGGTATCCAATCGAAGTTCAGACAGTGAAAGAACATGTAGAGAGAAGAAGCCCGAGGAAACGATGAAGAAGAGTGCGTGTGGGCTTCCAGCTTCCAAATAGCTTATGACTAGCTTTCGAACATGCAAATCTGCACTCATCCACGGAGATGCGGCTATCGGTGTCAGTGAGGCTGCAAAATTCTCTCCCAAACCCGACGACGAGAACACAAGATCGATGAGGCACGATGAATTACAGGATCAAGATGAGGGGAAAGATACAACGAATATATGCTCCAACCACTGACAGGAAGAATGTATGCCAAAGGCAGGTAAAATTCGCACAAGGGGTTCCCAGCACATTGATCAACACACTCAGTATAGACTTCAGCTTGACTTCAACCAAACTCTCATGGTACAGTGGTTGTACAGACCCCTTTGGTGACGCTTCGGATTAACTTTGAGATTACTGAATCTCTCAACTGGCGTACAAAAACATTCCTTGGATTCTTACCATTTGGTTTATATTTCAGGGACGACGGAGATTTCGTGAACGTCACGAAATCAAGTTTGAGCGCTGGGCGAGGGTCTGCGTTGTTTCTTTGTTACCACGTTGACGACGTGAGGGACTTGCTGTGTATCTTCTCCCCTCGTTATGGCAGACAGGAAAAGAAAGCCTGAGGGTCAGGTCTATCCAATTTTCGCAAAGAAAGCAAAACCAGAAGGCCCTTCAGCTGGACCGTCGTCAGCTGTCCTCACGTCAGAAGCAGCTGAAGATGAAGTGAAGTCATTATCTTTGGCCGAGTTCGCGGCTCTTCTGGATTTCTCGTCTGTCGAAACTGAACAGGAGATTGCTACTCGATTCGATCGACTTGCGAAAGCACTGCTCCATGAATTTCGGCTCGTCGCACGGCGCTCAGATGGAAAGGAAACCGAGTTTCAGGTACTTGAGGCAGAGTTTTATCTGCAAGTTGAAGGGTGCCATGAGGATCCGTTCACACATGGCAGCGAGGAACAACGGGTTAGTGGAAGATGGTGAGTTCCACCTGCTTTTTGGGCGGCCATTACAGATGGAAAACGCGTTCTTTACGCGTCATTTTCGTGTTCTCAAGTTTGTACGCATTCAGATGACGCCAGCGCTCACTGTTGTTGCATGCTAGGTACTTCCATCGTGCGCCACGGCGCTCCGAAGATTCACATCGCAGCCTGACCAGCACCACCGCCTATCGAACCGGATCACGGAAAGGCATGGATTTGACCTTCGGAGGCCCTCCGTCATTGCCATTACCGCAAACTTCGAAACACTTTCCTGAAGGAGAGTCATCGTCCTCAGAGCCTTTGAAGCCGGCACGGCAACTCCTTCGTGGTGGAATTCTCCTCAGAACCTTGCGTCAATTGGGACCAGGGACCAAAGTCATCTCTGGACCCTCGCTCCTAGTAGACCAGATTCTGTCAGCCAGTGGGGCATCATCGATCGAGGAACTCGTTGACGACAAATGGGAGCGGAACACGTCCGCATTTCTTTCCGAGGAAGGAAACCCTCCAGCGTGCCTATATGTCAAGGCCGTCGAATCGAAACAGACGTCCAAGATCTATTTCTCGCCTCGCATCGGCCTCGACCTTTCACATCCAGGAACAAAGAGCCCATCTATCTTACCCCTCCACCCCCGTATTCGGTACCTCCCCAGATCTTACCGCTTCTTCGTACATCCAGATCAGCTCGTCGCGAACGGCCGCCCACAGACCTTCCTTGGGGTACTGAAATCCTGTATAGCGTCGGCTACGTCACTGGATACAGGATTGAAGAAACCATATCTGAGTAGTGACATCGCTAGGCTGACAGGTCTCAAGGAACCAACTGTCGCAAAATATCTGGCAGAGTACATCGCTGGTCGGAAAGCCGGGGCGAAGTATCTTGACACAGTCATTGGAGTCAAAGGTGCATCCAGCTCGCCTACCACTTACTTGAAAACCTTGGGCGCCATCTCCACTCTTTCTCTTTGATGCGTACTCTACTCCTCTGGATTCGCTATAACTCCAGGTTTTGGCGTACAATCTTACAACCAACACATCTGTCTACTTTTTTGACGACTAGTTACCCTACGATTTTGAAGCTATAGTAGGTTTTGGTCCGACGCTACTTACTGTCCAATTCGTACCGTGTTAATAACGATAACAACGCCTGTGTCTGCACTGAGCGGATTGAGCAGACTGGTAAATCGCCCTACCCCTCGTTCCTCCCTGAAGGTCACATCAATAGTGCGTAATGGATAAGTGGGGTTGCGAGAGTGATCATCGGACCAAGCTTCAACGAAGGACACTAACGACCAAATAATGTCTGCTCCCTGGTTGACACTGCAGGATAGTGTCAACCTTCTTAGCATTGGCAGGACAGGTTGACATGATAGGTGCTGTAGAACGGCCGCTGCATCTTGGATGTATTCAAGCCTAAGACTGGTCAAAGACGGTGTCATGTCCAGTATGTCACAAGCACATTCTGAGTTTACAGATGATAAACTCAAAGCGCTCAGAGAGCAACCAGAGCCCCGTATGGCGGAGACAATGGAATCGGAAATCTGTGAATAGGAATAATTTCCAGCGCGCTGGACTGTCACGATGTATAGTGTTTTCAATGAAGGAGCATGGAGTGGGTTGAGCAGGGTCCATAATGGAACTGGATCAGCGTCAAGCTCTAGGACCTTGAGATGTTGAAGGTGGATGGGCTTTATCGTACTGGGGAGGTTTTTGGAGAGGCCTTTATTCCATCGGGATATAAAATGTGAGAGTTTTGGCAAGTGTTGTAAGAGACTCATGAACTCCCCAGTCCGGAATTCACAATAGACCAGCTTCAGGTAAGTGATCTGCGACCATGGAAGGATCAGAAAGCGGAAAGGATAATGTATGCCAGATAGCCGCAGTTGCGTGAGTTGCTGGGCATGTTGGAATGAGCTAAATTTTCCGCCTGGGTAGAGGCCAGATAGTCCCAAGATTCGCAGGCGGTTTAGGCCGTTCTCGAAGACAGGTGAGCTAGACAAAAGGGATAAAGATAAAGATATTTCCTCCCATCTCTGAGAGCTAGAGGAAAGGAGGTCGAGGATGGCGTGAAAAAGAGGGTGTGAACCAATTTCCATGAATCGTATCGACAAAGACCGCTCCTGGGACCGCTGGATGCAAAGCTGCACCAGACGGGCAACCATAGGGTCAGACACGGTGGCCTGGTATGCCGTTGAGCCTCCAAGATATACATCGATGGAAGCCCACATCTCTTGCAGGGATAAAGCGACGACTTGCCACCTTTTGCATACTTTTTCGAGCCGCCAGGCTGCCGAAAATCGTGAATGGACGTCAGTACGACCTGACGTGGAAAATAGCATTATCTCTCCCAATATTTCATCGGGAAGCTGTCGAATGGGAGAGAGAATACCGGCGTGGTAGCTGAGCGTCCTTTCTGCATCTGATCGGCGTTTCTGTAGCTGTGTCACTATGGACATCAAGCGGCCAATCTCTGTGTCCAGAATCTCGATGTCTTTTTCACAGTCCTGTATAGCGAATAGAATGGAGGATTTTTCGACGTCATCCGACGGAAAATACGAGGTGCGCAATAATGAGAGTATATGCTCGTCCCTGGTGTTGGATTGACCCCCACTGGCAAATTGTGAGAAGACATCCTGGTCAGCCTTGACGCTGCAAGTTGGACACACAGCGAGACTCTCTTTTGCTGTCCTAAACTCCCAGTGCGATATATGAGACTGTCAATATCGCAGTGCTATCAAATGAAATGCTCACTCATAGGACATTTCGTTTGACCGTTGTCCAGAAACCCTCATTCTGCGACCGACAAAGTGTGCGGCATCACGGCACGCACTGCGCACTCACACGCAAGCCTTGACAAGCTTTAAGTTAACCCAGGTCAAAACTCAAAACCTCCTGCACCCTCGCACCATCCTGGTGCTTTACGGATTCATAGCGATTTGTTTTTCTGTGCATGCAGAAGCCCGGAGTCTATGAATCCGACAAAAAATAACTTCAACATGGCGTCTGCCTCCTACGTAGTGGCTTGGAGACCAACGGAGATTCTTGTGGGCCTCATTTACAGCCTCAGTGGCCTTTCATCCGACTGGAGTCCGTCCCGAAATTAAAACCAGCCCTTGATGGTCGTATATCAGACTACTCGTTCAGTTGCAGTAAGTAGTTGTGCAGGTTTCTTTCCGAACAACCTTATTGAACCTCTGGCCTTAGTATCCAGTGAAAGCGAATATCTTATCCTTTACTAGAAGTGCGGACCGATATCTGGCATGAGTATTGACCTTGACCTCCACGTAACGGCGGCGGCAACTTTTGCTCATGCAATTGTACTTCACCTAATTTTGACTCTTCGAGGGACGTGACACTGCCAACGGTGCAACAGGTCTAACCGGATAGATACAACCGGGACTTCTCCACGAGGGAAAGGTTGGTTTTCACCCTCGATTTTCCAAGCAAGTCGGGGGATAAACGAACCTTCGTTAACTTACATGCGGACTTGTGGAGCCCGGATTATTACAAATCGACCTCAAGGACCTAGCGAAGCTTGAATCTGGGTCCTCTCAACCATCGACCTTTCCGCCTTCATACCCTTTCGACGGCTTTCTTTCACTTGAGCCGTCGAAATTTCGGCCATGACGATCAATCAAAGATCAAGAAAGAATTCCTTTTGTTGTACCAATTTCGATTTCAACATTTGCGGCGGTCGCTTTACTATGTAAAGACCACCTCGATCACATGCGCGACCACAAATGCAATCAAATTGCGGTTCCATCCAAGCAGCCAGATACCCGTGGACTTAGAACAAACGCAGTTCAAATTGTCCCTTCTAGACCTGGGTATAACCCATCTACTATCACTTTCTCCAGTCCATATTCCTTCCGCTGCGGTTTCGCTGGTAGATCAGTATAGAGGCTTTATTCCTGGTGCTTGCTTCTTCATACGCAGGCGTGTTCTTTTGGTCTATTCTTCAACGGAGTCACCAGCCTGCGCAGCTCCCTGTACCTATACTTTGGTGTCTGTGTTTTGCTGTTGTCGATCGAATTATTAGCGATGGTCTTATAGAGGTCTTCTCCCAGTCAGGCAATTGCGGTAAGTAATCGAAAAGGTAGCTTTTATTAAAACATCTACGACGAAGAATTCCTCGCCGTATCATACAGCTCTTTAATCCAACGAAATCATTCGTATGAGACCTCAAATTGTTCCAAGTTTGTAATTATGCACCAGACCACCGGCACCCGCTGGGGATATTCTATCTCATACTCAGCGATACTGGGACTGCCAGTGATTCGTTGACGAACAATGATCCTCTGAAGGCCGCATTTCTTAGCGAGACTGCCTTCGATTTGAGCGCGTTTGGTGATGCACTCAATATGTTGCAAAGCAAGTACCAACTGACACATTATGCTAGAGTAGCAGTCCACACTGAGTAAAGCCGCGGATGCCGAAAATGTGAGTATTACTATCTCGGCTATTCAGGCTACCTCTCACTTCACCAATTACCACCACCATCAGTGCGTACTCTGCATGCGGAAAGTTTCCATGTCTCCCAAATCAAAGTCCAACTCAAAGCTTTTGAAATACCACTGGCCGAAGGACATTCAAATACCACCTCCAAGCCGAGAATCAAAACAGTGGGTTCACCTCTGTCGAACGTATCTTCAGACGTCCAGTGCTCAAACGCCTTGCAATAGATGCCTACGGAACCTCATGGGTTACAGAGCTCCAAAACCAAACCTTGTTTACCCTCAATCAAGGTCTGCTGCTGTTCTAGTGGCATTGTTCGTGGGGAGGCATGGTGATCTATATGTGCTGCTTAGCCGGTAGGTCTGTCGTCCTACTCTTAGGTTGACCATTCTTCCGAGAGCATGCTCATGAGTTGCTGGATAATTGTCTAGACGCTCAGCGACATTGCGTACCTACGCCGGGGATACCTCGTTGCCTGGCGGTAAGGCTGATCCTGAGGACAGAAACATTGAGGACACTGCGGTGCGTCTCATTCTTTGCCCATCGTATTTATTACCTGACATTCAAGTTGTCGAGCAGCGTCGAGAGGCCTTTGAGGAGGTACCTTCAAGCAGGTTTCTACCCATGTGGTGATTCATAACCCATCATGTTCTGACAGATTGGACTACCAAGAGATCGAAACAAGGTCCCACTTTTGTGTATTCTTGAACCTTTCCTTGCCGCAGAGCTCCTTGTCACGCCGTGAGCCCACTTCCAAGAGCCGCTTATTTATTCTGCTGAAACACAGTAGGGTAGTGGTTCTGATCTTGGATAATACAATACGGGTAAGGGTCACAGGATCCGTCAGTAATAACCCTGTTACTGACTGTCATTTCTAGCCTGTTCTCAACGCTGACGAGGTTGCTAGCCTCTTCTCGCATCCTCTTGTCTCATTTTTGAGTACCGAGCCCCCCTTTCCTTCCGAACCCGATACTCTCGAGGTCCCATACCATACATCGTTTGAGGCAAAGGGAGACAAGGGCCCACCATTTCAATCCTTCCTTGTCCATCAATTTCTCACAGGAAGAGAAGCAGGCGGAATAAGACCAGTCTTTGGATTAACTGCGTAAATCAGGTCCTTTTTAGTATCTTCCTTCGAGCTACACTGACAAGATTTGTCAGGGCAATGCTTATCCGTGTTGCAACTATTGGCTATGCTCGCCAACCAGACTTTGAAGTCGGTGTTCCCGGGACCGTAACGACCGAAGAACGCATAGCGTATGCGCTGCTAAACCGCAAAGTGTTCCGAGATGCGTGCGTACGAGAAAACATTGATTTGCGACCTGCTAAGCGCGTTGTCGAAGCCTCGCAAAGGAAGGAACGTGAACGGACAATGAAGGAGAAAAAGAGGCTGGAAATGAAGCAAAGCCTACGAACTCGGAGTAAACTATGAATATCGTCGTTTGCGTTCAAGTCTGTCGTATCATTCTCGTGTGGCGATGTAGACTTATAAGCGCGCCCTGGCAGCGCTCTGCAGTCCATGGGCTCCGCTGGCTTCCGTGATATCCTCCAGGGTTTTTCACCTAATTTTCGCAAATCGTGTTGTAATTCTCTAAAATTACATTTTCTATGAGGTATCAAGATTATTTGGCCTCCAAAGGCTGATAAGATACAGTAGTTACTAGTTAGGTCGCCAAAATAGGCGAATGTTCAGGCGCACGTGATCCCGCGCGGTGCATGTATGCGCGTGTTTGTGCAACTACAAATCGTGTTCTGGACGACATTTCTCAGCGGCAACGCCTTGGTTTTCCAGCTTTCCTAAGGACACCCGTCAGTCCATGGATCTCGTCGCCGGCTCAAACATGTGCTGGAACGAGGCCACCCCATCGCTGGCTCTCTCGGACATCATGCACCAAATGTCACCATCCCCTGTTCCTATTGACGAGCAACAGACGCCTACCGCATCAACCTCACATGAACGAAGACCAAGGACCGAGCAAGAGCTGTCTCCAGAGCCCGTTATGGAAACAGATGTCCTAAATATTAGGATGAGGCTGCAGGAGATGGGTTTTGAAGTGGCATTGCCTACAAGCGGACCGGGGGTTGCGGGTTCACTATCTAAATCACAGAGCGCTATGAACAATGCTAGTTCACGGGAAAAAGAACTTTTGGATATGGTGAATATTATCCGATTACCTCTTTTTCTTAACTCTGACCAAAAGCTTGCAGGTATTACGCCTTACCAGTTGCCTTCCAGTTGACCCTGCCCAACTGGAACGACAAGCCACGACGATATCTAGACTAATAGCTCAACGAGACCATCTTGTAACTCAGGCGCAGGAAGAACGAAAAAGATGGCTCTCAGAAAGAGAGAGTTGGGATCGTACAGCAGAAGCTCTGCTCACTCAGAAAGCCCGGCCGCCTAAATCAGAGGTTCGTTTTTCTCCTATGTGTATTCCAGATGGTCTCATTTTTACCATCAGGACCTTGAGAGTCAGCGGCTGATGTATGAAGGAGAAATTATTGCTCTTCGTGATAAGGTACGTGCATCGCCCCTCCACGGCTGTCTAGTATTCAATTACGCACTTTTTTATGTTCTAGCTTCAAGACCGGAACCGGAGACTGACGCATCTTCAACAAGAGCTAATCAGATTGAAGCCATTACTTCTGATGCAACCCTCGTCTAGTCGTCTCAGACACAGCGCAGGTTCTCATAGCCATTCCAAACATCACTCTGAAAAGGATAAGGGTAAACGACGAGAGGTCGATTCTGGGACGTCGAAAGATCAGCTTGGAATCATCTCAGAGGAGGTCGACAATAACATCCCAAGGTCTCCTCCAAAACCTGATCAATTTGTATATCCTTACGGCTACCAATACAATCCCCAAGCGCCTCAGGCATCTTCGTCACGGATGAACGTCGACCCTGTTCCCTCTATGAACCCAGGTCCTTCGGGACCCATTGTCCCGTCTAGCTCAGAACCAGTAACCGTCTTCGAGGCACATGTTCCTCCTTCAACAAGTCCCCCTCCACATCAACGTCGATCGCGAGACCGGCCGAGCCACCACAAATCTCATGGGAAGAAACACAAGTACCATGGGATGGCGCCAATATCCTCAGATGCGTACACAGAGCACGTACTCTTGGCAGCACAGAGAATTGGCCGAAAGCGTGCGGCGATTGTCACTGGAATCCAGCAGCTGGCCGATCGCGAGAAGGAAGCGCTCGCGCGGGAGCAGGGACAACTCAAGGCTCAGAAAGAACAGGATCGACTGGAAAAGGAACGTTTAGAACGCCTTGCAAGTGGTGCATCCACTATGGCTTACTATCGGCCTACAACTGAAAGCGCAAGTCCTCCTCGAGTGTCTGCCAAATCCGCAGGTCTAAGTAATCCTCCCCCAAGGACACCAAAGCGTGGTGGATATCCAACCTTCGGCGTCGGTCCCAACAACAATGCGAATCCCGGAGGCGTCAACACACCACCCCCATCTACCTATGTATTCGTCAATACATCGACTACCCCGCTTCCGAGGGCTCCAGTCATGTACAGCCCAAGCAGTACCATGAACGCGCCTGGACATCTAGGAGCTCCCGTCAACCTCGCTTCTGGCTCTCGCTCAACAGCAAAGAATGTTCAAGGCAACCCACCTACACCACTAGACTCCTTGTTGGATGCGGCAAGAAGTATGATGGACGACGGTGTGCCCACAGCAAAAGCAAATGGCAGACGAAGGCTTTTGGAAGAGCCAGAATCTCCTGTACCTAAGCGGCGGAGGGTGTCTTCGGATAAACCACCTCCTAGCAAACCAGGGCCACAGCTGGACCGCGTCAGAAGTGCTCTGGACGTTCTTGCAGATCAAGCCGCCGCAGCCGAGCCAGATCAATCGAACAGAAGATCTTCTACGATGCCTGCTGGACCTATCACCAGTAGCAACAAAGGGAAAGGGAAGGCAAAAGCAACCAATCAAGGCGACAGCGGGCCAGATGCGAGGACAAGAACGAGTACAAGAGTTGTACGTCCGTCATCTCGCAGAAGGGGGCATTCGCCTGATCAGAGCACCTCAACTTCTGCTTCTACGTCTGGCAGAGGTTCAAGAAAGTCTCATCAACAAAAGGCGGTCGAGGCCTCAAGGAGTCGTCATCAGCGCGATGGGTCTGAAGGTGGCGCAAGGGTGATAGCACGACCTCCTTTAGCCCCTTCAGGGAGTTATATGTCCGCGGCGCCAACTACAGTGGCGCATGTTGGATTACGACCAGTTGTAGCTTGGGGAAATAGGCCCATTCCAGCGCAAGACGATGATGACGATGATTCGGACTCTGAACCATCTCCTGTTAGGCGATCCGTGGGGCGTAATAGCCCACAAGTCCAACATCCTGGGCCATATGTCACATCTACTGAAGACGCGCAAGCCTCTGCTTCCTTTTCCGTAATATCGCAAACTCCAACAGAACTCCATGGACGACCAGCGACACCCGTCTTGACGTTGAGCAGAGCCTTGGAACCAGTCCACTCGCCTGAAGGTTCTCAGACGAATGGTCAAGAGCGAGATGAATCCCCTGCTCCTTTACCACCTCCTACTAGGAAGGCACCTACCAAAAGACCTTTGAAAGCGCCACGGCGTCAATCTCACGAAGCACCCGTGATTCAATCCACACCTCACGCGCCACCGCCAAATATTACCATTCGCGAACCCACCCCTGAAGCAGTTCAGGTACAACCCCCGACCAAAGCTCCCTCAGCCGAACCACCCTCCCATGAGTATATTCAATTCTCGATGCATTCTCCAAGTCCGAGTCCTATCCAAGCGCACTCTAGCGCAGAAAGTCCTGCTCCATCAGCATCTTTCCAACCCCTCCCGACCCATGACCAGACAACATTAGAAAGCCGTGATATCGATATGGAATCCCCTCTTGATGCGGTATCCCATGGGAACGAAACTGACGCTGACGAGGATCAGGATGCAGAGGGCGACAAAGAGGATGAAGAGGATGCAGGTACTTCTGGGAACCATCCTTCCCGATCCCGGTCACCGCCACCAGATCCACCACCTCCCGGCCCGGACAAGGCACCGCCTGATGCCGATGATGACGCTGACGCTGATGCTGAAGGCGAGATGGAATTTGATGAAGGTGAAGAACCACCGCCTGGTGGATCGACAAACTCAGCGGCACACCAAGCTTCCTTCTTCCTCGGTCCAACATCCGAAGAACCACCTGTGAATGCTTCAATCTCCATATCGGAAACACGGCGGCCTGTGGCTGCATCCATACCTCCTACCTCCCTCACCACTCTGAATCTTGAGTCCTTCAAAACACCTATTTGCTTGCTACTCTCTGACTCGGTGGATCAGGACTGCGTGGCCATGAGTGTTTATGACTCCGATATGAACTCTCAAAACGACCCCCAATACCGGATCTCGAGCTGGACACCAGTCCCCTCATTTAGAAAGCGGTGTAATTTCAGCCAGTGCGCAAAGCTAGATGAGGAAGAACGGTTCTGCAATGTCAGGATGCTTGTTCAACCACCGCCGTATATCCGTTATTTAATGTCACATTCGACAGGTTACCGATATGCAGGCTTGTGATCTTTCTGCGCGTCTTGCAACTACGTTTGCGGTGACCAGGTGGCTGCTTCTTAAAGAAACGCCAGCCAGGTAAGCTTCTCTCTATTCTAGGTGTCCCTACATTCCCTAATTGTCGATCCTTATTCAGGGTACCCTTTGACCATGCAGACAGAAGTTCAACCCCATTAGCCATTCTTCTCCCTTTCCAGCCCTTCCTCGAGGTGGTCTGGGGATGACCAGTCGTGATTTCATGTCATCGAAGGCTTCGAATTGGTCCGTCCAGCCCTGTCGATCTGACAAACGAAAGTCAACCAGTTGATTTCTTGATATGACCTTCGTCAACTAAGCTGTGTTTGTAGCTTATTCTATCCGATTCTTGGTTCATATAATTTGTTGTATTGTTTATGTAGTACAAGAATCCTATCTTGAGGTATGACGCCTGAAGGATGATTGTTCCGCTGAGTATTCGCAGTCCGCAACCAGCGTTTAGGCTTTCATTCAAGTCAAACATTTTCACTCAAGGGCGCAGTCTATCAGATTATGACTATTCGATAATGGCAAGCACATCACTGGACTTGGTCTTCAGATTTATCATATTAATTGAGTCTCTGGTTGCTTGCCGATATTGATGTGCCTTGAGCAGAAATAGAATATCTCGCCCCCGACATTGGTACGCGGATGGTGCCGTTCGTTGCGCCAAATTCCATCGTCGCGAGCACCACTTTTGCAGGTTGTGTTTGGCAAATTCTCTGTGTCCTTCAAAACCTTGTTCTCTGCTGATGGACATTAATCTCTCGAGGCTCCGACTCGCGATGACAAGATGAAGGCCAGGTTTGTACAAGCTTTATCCTTCTGCAGATCTGAAATACGCATTCTTCGCCACTGCTATCTTCGTCCTATTCTCATGCCTCTATCACCTCGCTGTCCTTCCGTCAGTGTGCTCAACATCGGAACTTGACTCCCTCTTCCGGGCCCTGCGTTTTCCATAAAGCTGCACCTTCAAAGGCTCGACGCATTGTCAGCTCTGCGATCCAACCAGTTACTCCCAGGATAGGTCAACTACGACACAATGGACTTCATGGAAATTGCTCGCTATAATGCCAATGGGAACTCCAAGTAAGCACCCACCCTGGTCTTAAGCTGCGTTGATGAAAGCTGATCAAAACTACTAGTAGTCAGGCGACTCTACCCGCTCACTGGCGCATGTACCGTCATCCCAACGGCGATGTCTACTACTACAATTCTGAATTTCGCCTAATAACCCCTGAGGATATTAGCGACTCTGACATGCTTGAAAATGTCCTGGAGGCACGCGAAGACCATCTTAATTGCTTAGAAGGGGACCCTAACATTGGCACCTTGCCGCCTGACTACGAGCTGGTGATTCGGGATGTCAGCGACGAAACAGCGACGATACGAATGTATTCTCGGACGTCCACCAAGGCCTATACCTGGACAGAGGACAGAGGTAAGTACGCGCAGTGTAATTCCTACTGGACAGTGCTGTAATCCTGATTTCCAGGTCTTGTGATTAATTCAAGAGAGCAATACTGGTCGCACGTTGCAGAGTTCCCCTCGCACCACGCCACTCTCCCACCGGGCACGGAGAATGAGTTTGCGAGGGCTCTTGACAATGGTCAGTTCGTTCGCTCGTCCGGAAAAATTTCGACTAAACTCCCGCCTTTCAGCCAAAGGGTCACTCCTCAACGGTGCCGTTTTCCCTTTCACCGAGAACCAGATCGACCAGATCATCGCTCGGTACCAGGACCTGTTATGTAGGTTATGATGAATCCAAATTTCCGGTTCACTCAACTGAAAGCGTCTTCAAGCTCTTCGCTCACAAGGATATGCAACGAATCCGCAGATAGCATGGTTGATGGGTGCGATTATGCCTTTGGACGCTGTAGGCCGCCGGCTCGATGACCAGGATCTTGCGGCCATGATGAACGGCCTTCACACTTGACTGGGACCTCTCCGAACACCACTCTGCGAAGGGCCACCAAATCACGAATACTCTAATCCACTGTCCCTTCCAGTGGTATCTTTGATACAGGTACTATCGATGTCATTAATCTATCCTATGAGCTTCACGTGTCGCCTTGGTATATAAGATATAAGATAGAACATAGTGGAACGATATAATTGTTCCGAAATGAAATTGAGAATGAACAAGGGTCCTCGACTATACCAGACGCAATTGTTTCTAAAGTAGAAATATTGACGGACTATGCACAAAAAAGTGTGTTTCTGAAATCTACAGCGGAGATCCGCAGTCCGAGGCGTAACCGTCGCATTTGCGACAGCGTGTGCTCAGCGTCTCGCGGGAGTAAATCAGATGTCCCCAAGTGGCGACGGAAGCAAATAGGGTCCATGGAAAACAATAACATGAGTCACAACAACACACCTGCAGGCAGGTATTTGATGCGAACCCAATGCGGTATGATGGTGACATACCCGCAAATATCCAGAAATTTCTCGAGAAAATGGATGGGAATATAGGGTCTGTCCATACAATATCTCAAAGATGTAGCAGTGATCATTTTCAGTCTCAGCGCCGAAGATTTTGGCACCTTTTTGGTGAATTCGTTTAGTGGCGGCTCTGCACCAAAGCTTTACCAAAGATATCACCTGCTTGAAGAAGCTATCCGTAGAGATGGTAGTCTATAAAAAATGGTTTGCGTTACAGAGCAGCAGAGCTGATGTCCATGTGCACATTATCCATGGCGCCTTCCTGACCACCTAATAATAAATTTAAGTTGCGCATCAGGTAGTTCACTAGCTGTGAATTTGTGATGTTTTAATGGACCTCTTCTCCTGCGCTGTTTAAAGTATAATTTCGGGGCACTGAAACTATGAATATAAGATGAGCTCCAAGATGCCTCTGCCCTCGCTGTATTCAAGCTGTCAACGCAGCCGAGGATTTTTAAGATTCAGCAAGCGCCATCAAGCTCCATTTCAAAAGGACGATGTTATGTATGTGAAGGACAATCAAGGTACCAAAGTACTCGCTTAGATCAGGGATAAAATGAAACATGGAATTCAGAGTCAAGTGATACCCTTGATTGAGGTCTCTGCACGAACCAACGTAATGGAATTAGCCTTTCGGGTCGACACTCTGATTTAGCTCTGAGCCAAAAATTTAACGATAACGAATGCTACGCAAACAATCCCGACAGAATCTAGGCCCCTCCAGTACCGGCTCCTCTCCACCACCTAACGACGCCGTCCTCACCGCCAGTTACAAAGGCTCCTGGACTTCCAAGGGCAGCAGGCTTAGGCCGCCACGATACAGACCATACTTCACCTGTGTCCTGGACCGTGGAGACGGCTGCCCGTGCACCGATGTCCCAGACCTTGATGGATTTATCAGCAGATCTAACAAATACGTAGGAGATTATCAGAATTCTAAGAAGATGGACCGACCCCAAAGTACCCTTACCCCGAAAGCCCAAGCCGTCCGTCAGGCGAAATATCAGCACTTAGAACCCACGACGAGTGGCCAGCAAAAGAAGCTACAGCCCCGCCTGGTGCAGAGCGAACGTCATGTAACACGAGGCGCTTATCTTCTGAAGCACTCAATAACAGCTTGATCGTAGGATTGTCAATGGCATGTTTGGCGCGGAACTAGTGAGGGGTGATAAGGACGTACGCTGGAGTCAGGCGACCAGGCGACCGAGCGCACAGACATGGCGTGCGAGGTAAAAGTAATCGACAGGGAGTTGGATTCGATGTCAAAGATGTAAATCTGCCCAGATTCCGATGACATTGCGAGCTTGCGACCGTCGGGGCTCTGTCGTTTTAGACTAGTCAATGCCATTTCAGAGGAGTGGAAATGAAATCGATACGAACATGCGCACAATACATGCCAAACTTCTGCCTACCTGAAGACAAAGCTGAAAGCTTCTCCCCGAAATTATTTGGCTGTGCAGAATGAATGGAAACGTTTCCTGAGCCACCTGTAGAGGCATATGTTTCTCCTTGGGGATGCAAAGAGACCGACCAGGCTTCGACAGGAAAAGCCATTTAAACCTGCGTTCCCAGAACCATGGTGAAAGATGCTCACAGGGTTCAGTGTCGGCGCTAGATCGCGCAAAACTTTCGAATGTTCCAATGACTTCACCATTCTCCAGATTCCAAAGAGTAGTGAGACCTTCTATACTGTTATATATCGCCCTTTTCGCGTCCGGAGAGACTGACAAGGACACTTGTGCAAGTGTATGCGGCTTTGGGAAGCTAGCATTGGGAGGATGAGGTTGACCAGCGATTGCTGACCATTGCTTCACTGAACCGTCCGCAGAGACTGAGATTGCAGTGTCATTTTGGGTCCAGGAAACACCCCAGACAGCATCTGAATGGGCTATAGACACATATAAGCCTGAGCAGCCCAAACGAGATGACCAATGTGAGCAGTACGTTCTGAACAATCATGTGCATGGAGAAATGCGAGACTCTAATATAGACTTGTCAGATGGTGTTGCGAATTGGTACCTTGAAACAGACCATGGTGCCGTATCGAAAGACGCGTTCAATGTCTAGATAAGGTAGGGGACATGCACATACGACCAACGTCACGTGGACAGTGTGACAGCCGCCAGAAATGGAAATTATTCTTAGATTTCCTTGAAAAAGCCTATTTTATCAATTAATAAACATTTTATGGAAAA
>Ga0247741_1000349_pt1 | contig 27178 bp, 32 predicted proteins | sample UWRJL213509R2_FD_180945 | JGI IMG/M metagenome (GOLD analysis project Ga0247741, IMG submission 180945) | Plant litter microbial communities from Arlington Agricultural Research Station in Wisconsin, United States - UWRJ-L213-509R-2 | ecosystem: Environmental > Terrestrial > Plant litter >... | reverse complement strand
GTCGGATTCACTAGTGCGCGCCCTGGATAGATATCAGCTCAGAGTAGAATGCGATACACGACAACAACTTGGACTCGCTGGTTCCGGAAGGCTAAGTACGCACGCCAATCATCCTCAGCGACCTCTCCTCGCGCGTACGTAGCTTCAAAGTCTGCAATGTGGCGTCGCATCTCTGTAACCTGGAGCGAGTGGGTGTTCTCGTGCCGCGCGATGAATCCACTAGCGGCTGTGTAGAGCGCTGCACCGATTGTGGCACCCGCGCCTATGGCGGCTGCGCCGAGTTCGGCCATGTTGGTGGGAGGACAGAATGGGATGAGATAACGGGGTCAAGTTCAAACAAGTCGACCAGCAGATGTATGCACAGAAGGCACGTGTAGGCCGAATCGAGTTAGTTTTCATGTCTCGGCGACGTTGATAAGATTTGGCTTTTCTCACATACGTTTCGTCGTGGCATTTTCAAGGATATGCAATGGTTCTTGGAGGGTTCAAAGGAGAAATAATCGGCACATGTACTAGAGGCCCTCTGCCGCTATGGGTTGACCACCGAACGACTCGAAGTGCTTCGCATCGACGTATTTCCAGATGGTAGACCTATCACCATATTGAGAAAGTAGAGTAAGCTCTTGTAGAGGCAACGAGTTAGGATGTGTCGGCCGATAAGATTCCTCACATTCCGACGGGTCAACACCGCACAGGTCGGGTTCACGCATTTCCAAACGGCAGACCAGTTGGTTGATATCATGCGCGAGAGGGTAAAAGGCTCGCAGTTCAACAAATTCTGCCATCAATACAACCGTGTGATAACTTGAACCACTGAGGCTCGTGTAACAGACGAAAGCTTGGTCTGGGGCTTTGCTACGCGCTCGCTGAATCTCTTGTCTTCCGCCGTGACATTCCCTGCGCCGACAATCACATATGAACGCGTTAACGCTCAACTTTTACCAACAATGAACGTTGAACCTTTGCTTGCATATGCGATGGCTCCATACGTTACCTAGACCTCAACCTCTCTTCCAGCGTCATCGCGGGCTTTCTCATGAACCTCAAGTCGGATATTATCCAAGGTGCGCATCAATCTCTACCTGAATGATTTCGATATTTTCCTACGTACCTCCAGGCCCGACGCATAAAGCTGAAGATCGAAGTGTACAGCGTACAAATAGCTCTGAAGCCCTTTAATTTTGATACTCGGATTGGTGCGATTGACGGATTTGGTGGGTGTTGTTGTCTCACTTCGATGGGTTTAAGAGCTTGAGGACTGCTTATCTTGATTCTCGGGAACATTGACAGAAGCGGACCACCCATTTTCCAACTTTGTTCGTTTCTTGTGGTTATGGTTGGAATCATCTATGTAGTTGTGGAAGGGTCTTGGTTGTAGGCCTGGGATGTTTATAAATATTCCTAAGCTCCAGCACCTACTAAATTTACACCCGCAAAATACTCACTCGTTCGTCTACATAGGAATTTGGGCGTAATGATATTACTGTCGTCCATAATATTGAAAGTAGACATCACATCTAATCTAATCTAATCTAATCTAATAAACAACAGTGGTGTTTCTCACGGGGGACAAGTGAGCGTTCTGATTGGCTGCGCAACTGCGACGCATCGAGCTCACTGTTCCTTAGGGACTCCCACTTGCGACAACACTCCTGCAGCCGATGGCATTCTCGAACGTTCTACAGGCAGGGTATATAAGCCAAACTCGACCTCAGCCTCAAACTACTATAGTATTCTATGTATCATCGAGCACACTGGAATGTGGTTCTGGATCCCCTCGCATTTTTGTGTCTTCGGTCTACGGGAGTCTGGCTTCAGTGGCCCGAAATTATGCTGTGCGACATCCGTGGCTTGGCTTTCCTTACGCCCTCTGGAGCCAGGGCAACTTTTGGGGTTTTATGGTTGGTGTACAGGAACACCTATGCTTCGTCTATTATGCTCCGAGTCTTATCGCACGGGAATGCAACCTTCATAGCCGTCTAGATTTATTGGTTTGTTCTGCCCCTCTTCTTCGGCTAAGGTAAATTCTCTGGGGCCTCTTCAGCGGTCTGATTGGATTTGGCCTGGGCAAACGGTTTGTCTAGGGACCAATTGAATGCTATTCAGAGTCCTCTGCTGCCTGCACAATAAATTTCGTATGATTTTTGGCAATTTCTCTCAGTGTATGAGCTGAAATTACCACTGCGAATGAACTTGAAGGGTCCTGCAAACACTCGAGCTGTACTCTAGCCACTTAAGCATGATGGGATGGGTGGTTTACATTCCTGGTGTAGATTAAGCGCCCTCTCATTCAGGCCGTCACATACATTCTTTCCCTTGCCTCTGCCGTTGGCTCTGATTATGCAAAGCGCCTCGAGTTTTTGGTGAGCGAGTACGCTGAGATTTATTTTACGTGTCAGAGATATGATCTTGATGCTAGGGATTTTCTTGCCCCATCGATTTACCTCATGCGGTCTCATTTAGAAGAATAAATTTACGATAACGAAATACGAACGGACAAGGAAGGATTGGATAAGTTCAGAACAATTCTTTCGACGGCTGCCTGTGGAAAAACTGGTGATTCGGACTAATTACTTTTGTGAAGACAAATAGACGGATCCGTAGTGAGGGTAATATGGATCCTGAGAGACTTGGCTGGCAGCGAGCAGTATGGGAGATGAAGTTATGTCTGAGCATGGGACTCCTAGGACGCAATATGTCGATCTGGAGGTACTCAAGGTAGAGTGGATTAAAACAAGGATGGAATGACAGACATTACAAAGATTTGCGCGGAGTGGGGCAGTGGTATTCACAATCATATGGTACTCGACGCCAATGGTGTGGTTGGGACCGGAGCTGGGAGTGCTGAGTCGGCTGGAAAGTACTTTGCAGAGCACTGCTCAGATGATATGGCAGGATACAAGGGCAAGGTGTGGAAGCGGGTGGTGGTTTGGGCTGCTAGATTACCTGGAGAGGCTAGAGAATTGGTTGTGTGCATGACCTACACCATATGTCCACATAGTTTCTCTGAAATTAGTGGCTAATGTTGTAAATGGAACAATTGGCTTGCCTATCGCTCTCAATTTCAGAGATAAAATGGCACAACCGTGCGAAGCACGGGTTACGGCTAGTTGATCTCAAATTAAGGCAATTCGTTGCACTATTGGTACAATGACAGGATAGATATAAACCAGAAACAATCTTAATAAGAAAGCCAAGCTGGTCTCTTGAATGTCTAAGTTCTTATGATCAACAGAGAAGTCTTGAATGAGATACTCAAGCTTGAACCCTACATTAAAGTTGAGGCTAATGGTCAAGGCCATATTGAAATGAGATATTTGAGCCATGATATCACCAATTTACAGCAGAAAATCCATACTCATTATCTCAACCACTCGCATCGCTGACAAGCAGATGCAAGCATCTCCCACGCCTGCGCCACGCCTTCTTCTCCGGGACCATATACCTGGGGAATTTCTACCTGAACCCATCCACTTTCCAACCAATTGGGGTGGGTTTTATCCGAGAACCTGTTTTATATTCAATAATAGGTAAAGCCAGGTGCAAGAGGAACTGAATTACCAAAATTCAATGTTTCTGTCCTTGAGATCTGAGGTTATCCCAAGATAAATATGAATCATAACTTCATTTTGATTAGGGGCCTTGAGCTCAATGTAATGCCCATGCCAATTGTGTTCAGACAGGCCGGAAATTTTGTAGTTGGATATTCTTGCCAAGAACTGTTTCAGATTTGTTAGAGTACATCATGTCAAGGCTTTGACCTCATGTACCTCCAGCGCTGAGGCACAACTTCGATCCAGGGCCACCAGCCTAAAAGATGAATGAGTATGAATACACAAGACCAAATCAACTTGACAATACCTTATATTCAGTCTGGCGTGAACAGCTTTGTTGCACTTCGGTATAACCTTCCAGGTGAAGGCACTCCAAAAGGCTTCCAGTTTCTCATCAACATCAGATTCATGGAGATCGGTAAATTGACTTTCCTGAATGTAAATGATTTAGTTCAAGAGAAACAGGAAGCATGAAATGCACAAACTGTAAATATCATGCATATCTGCCTCAAAATCACAGTGGCAGGGTGCCGTTTCCACGGTGCTGAGCCAACAAATAGCTCATATTGACCAAAGATGATGTTTGGCAGCATTCTGTGAAATTCCTGAGAGTATCTGTCATCACCACAGGATGTTTCAGCAGCTTTAGAGAATCGCTTAATGCAGGCTTTGGCTTTGGCTTTGGCTTTGGCTTTATAGGCATTCCGGAAAACTGATAAAATCAATGCTAGTAGTCTCGCAGATGACTTAGACTGACTCACATGTTGGGCCAATGGTAGTTCGAATGCGCAAGCTCATCTCCCGTGTTGCATGAGCTGCTTCCAGACCAACAAAAAAATCCCTAGATCTGGATTCATCCAGTAGAAAGTCAGGGAATGAGGCATGTAGAATCTTAACATCATCCGAATTGGTCCCAATTTTCAGTAATGAGTGCATGTCTGTAAGGATGCGTCGGATATCACCAGAGTTTAGGCCAAGAATTGCCTCCAGCCGCTTTGGGGAGCTCGAGTTGGCAGGTGAGCCAAAGATATCAACTTCACTGTGCATGTTGCGTGCAACAAGAAGCTGCCCAAGCACCTTCAGGATTTCCTGTCGATGATTGGCATGTGTAGTGATGTGTGTATACAGGAAATCGAGTTGGGCGAAAGGTGTGTCACCAGGAGGTGCCCGTAGAAGACCGCGGATGATTCTCAGACGCTCGCTGGGAGAATGATATCGGGTGATAAGGTATGCCATCACAGTTGTTACATAGATGAAGTGTCCGGACGCTTTATCGGCCAGTTGGGAGACGATATCGGAGCTGGGCCAGTCGGGTGGTACTTCCGGATGTAGAGAGCGAACCTCCACAAATTTCCTCCTCAGGTAGACCTCAATGTCACGTTGTGCCATAGCGTCATCGCTGAGGTCGATCTGTGACACACGTCCCGGAAAATGCGACTGGAGATCCTTGACGGCGTCGACAATGTGGGGTTCTGGCCGACTAGCAACGAGGAAGCGAAGGGGTAGGCGAATGTCTTTCATGGCGTAGCTGATGGTCCTGATGATGTCGCTCTGAACTTCTTTGCCGGTGATTTCGTCAAGGCCGTCAATGACAATGAGAGTGGGGTACGACATGAACCCAAAGGTGACGATTTCAAGGAGGCGAGTCATCGCTGCGATCCGCTTAATTGGCTCTACAATCAATACTTTCATCTGTACCTCCCGTCCCCTGGAGAAAATAAGGGGATCTTTGCGGATCGCATCGTCGATGTACTTCTCGGTGGATGGAAAAGCCTGCATGAGTTGCATGGCCAGTGTAGCAACGATCCGATTACCGTCGTTACAGTTGGCTATCCGGCTTGACGCAAAGTAGGAGCCAGCCGAACGTCCACGCAGCTTGCATAAGTCTGCAAACGTGAGGAGTAGCGCCGTCTTCCCGGTGCCGGCGCCTCCATACATCCACATCATGGTGGCGGAATCGGTTTTGGTTCTCTCCCAGTCGTCCAGTTCATTGACCAGCTCTACTCGAGTATCCTCCATGCATCTAGGCTGATCAATTCTGGCTCCGTTATCGGGAAGAGCAGCAGGCGAGGCTCGTTCAAGAAGGAGATCCTTGCCTGGTGGGATGTCACTCAAAGTTTAGACAGACGGAATAAGGGTGTAGAGATAGTGATGCACCTTTCAATGGCCCTTGGTAAACGTTCTTATGTTTAGCAGATTGAGAAGTGGCGGCTACTGACATGGAACCGCTGGCGTGATAATGCAGATCGCCACCGACGGCGGCAAGCGTTGAATCCTGAATATGTATCGCGGCATGCTGAGCACTAGGGAAAAAGCACATGGGTAAGAGTGTGGTGGTGCGAGGAGACGAAGTCTTGGACGAGTATGTCGAATACTTCCACAGCCGCTCTAGGCAGTGCAAACTCGGGGCCTATCATATCTGCAATCCGATTCAATTCAACGCAGCCTGCCGCAAAAGTAGCGAGGCGTCTGTCACCTATCAATTTCAGTGCAGATGGCTGTGTCCGTCTACTCAGAGATGGTCAGCGCTTCAGGTATGGGATGAATGAGCTGAAATGAACAGACGAAAAACTTGTCGGATTGTTCTCGAGAGCGACAGATTGCCGAACCCAACCTGTTAAACTGTATCTGCGTCAAAAATACATCTTTGAACTTCTATTTAACATACGAGAGCTTGGTATGGGCCTTTGCTGAGTACTTCAACCCTATTGATCTCTTGCCTTCATCATTTCCTGACAACGAATGGGACTCAACTGATGCACAAAGGTTCAAAGTCAGAGCCTACGCTGGAATAAATGGCAGGAACAGGTGACAACCAAGTCCAACGCCTTCCTTACTCGAGCTTGAACTTGTCATATACGGGTGAGTGGGTTCTGGGAGCCTTCTCTAGCCAGACTGTCGTGACTTGATTCATCGTTCCAAAATTCGAGTGGGAAGCACTTTTATCTCTTAGCCTATAGGTTACGTTCTGCATATCCATATACGATCTTGGCCGAGCACCTTTGGATTCTCTCTGTGCGTAGAGCTGACCTCGGTAGCCGGTCTACAGATGTCCATGAAGAATATCATAGAACCCTCCCACCCGCAGACTGAGGAAGGGAAGTAGTAAGATACCCATAGTGGTGGTTTGCATTCGTGGACGACGCTTTGCAGATGTGTATTGTGGGCTTGGACACCAAGAAGTGACGCCGCGACGCAGTGAGCGTTTGGGGGTTGGATATGAAGTAGACTTGTTGGCAGAAGAGCTGTCGGTCGGCATTAAGAAACGCGACCTGTCCTAGCGAGCAAAGGGGTTGCGCATCGCGGGTGGTGAAATATCTTGTACGAGCACTAGCTCTCGGCTAGGTGAGTGTCTCGACACTCCTCTTGAGTAGTTCCCCCTCTACCGGGATTCTCAACCGCAACTTGGTCGGGATCTCGTTTCACGTCTACCCACCTCGCGGACCAGACCAAAAAGGTCTCAGCTGAACCAATGCTCAACTCGCCATTTACGCGCATCAGCTCCCAAAGTGCCACTCAGTGGCCTTTGACGTCCGCCTACAACTGGGTGCACAGGAGTGGTGTATTGTGTCTGGATGAGTGTTGCAGCGTATGGAGTTGATGAGCGGGCGATACGAAAGACAGACGAGGATCCGACAGAGACAGCGACAGTGAGGAGACGGAAACAGAGAGGTCATGTAACAAACAGCGTGACCTGACCTCCTGGCCGATACTGCTCGAACGCCATTTGAATGTCCTCGGTTGATCCAAGGAAGACCATGTCGCCGTCTTCATCCCTGTATTTGACACGGAGTGGTATATCACCCCGCCTTGGTTCATAGGGCCGAATCCTGATTTCAATCCTCTTTACCAGGTCCGCATAATCCACCGCCCGTGGCATCTGCAACAAGAATATGTCCTCATGGAAGTGCACCTTGATCTTCACTGGCGGTGAAGTAGGGCGATGATCGTAGAATCGAGGCTTCATGCCAGCCTGAACTATAGAAGATGAGGTGTAGGGCACCGGGGAATCCTGTTCCACTGTGACCAACTTGGAGCGCTGCTCGTCATCGTCGTCCGGGTCGAACTTGAAAGATGTCAAGTCTGGGTCCGACCGAGACTCCTACACGCGTACACCTTCCGCCCAGGATAAAGTCCGTTCGTCGTCATCGTCACTATGAGCTGGAGAGCGACGGCTTTGTGGTGGCGAGCCCGACTCTGCGGTTGTCGAGGATGCGGACGATGCGGACGATGTTGATTCCTATATAGTGGGTCATGGTAAGTATGTACTCTATTGACATACGATAGTTAAGATCGTTATGGCGTTGACGTATGCACATACATAGTAGTGTGATCGTAATGATCTATTCGCCATCCTCGATGCCCTCTTCCTCTTTCGCACTTGGCGCCTTTTCTTCCATTTAGTGACAAAATTGTACATCGGCGTCTGCTTGTATGTTTCGATACTCTCCTCATATTCGGATTCTGCAGTGCGTGCCCTGGATAGTTATCAGCTCAGAGTAAAATGCTATACACAACAACTTAGACTCACTCGTTCCGGATGGTTAAGTACGTGCGCCAATCATCCTCAGCGACCTGCCCTCGCCCTTACGCAGCTTCAAAGTCTGCAATGTGGCGCCGTATCTCTGTAACCTGGAGGGAGTGAGTATTCTCGTGTCGCGCGATTAATCCACTGGCAGCTGTGTAGAGAGCTGCACCGATTGTGGCGCCCGCGCCTATGGCCGCTGCACCGAATTCGGCCATACTGGAGGATGGGATGGGATAGCGGGGTCAACTGGTCAAGTGCAAATCCTGTGGACTCCAGACACTGGCAGTCGACTGTAGACCGATAAGATTCGTTTTGTTATGGCATGTTGCACGATGGGTCGACTCGAGTGCTTCGCGTTCACGCATTTCCAAACAGCGGACCTGTTGATATCATGGGCAAGTCAAGTTGAGAAAGCAAGGTGATCTCTATTAGAGGCGACGAGTTTACAGTGGTAAAAGGACAAGAGACTCGCAGTTCAACATCAATACGTGATCTGTGACCCATGTGACAATGCGGACTTCGTCTTGTCCGACAGCTCCCAAGTTATGAATACGTTGCATGCAGCTCGAGACTATATCCGCATCAAAAATACACCCTGGAACCTTCATATAACAAACGAGAACTTAGCCTCGGCTTTGCTAAGCGCTCTCTGGACCTCTTGTCATTCCCTGGTCCACGAATCCGACTCGACTGATAAACAGAGGTTCAAAGTCAGAGCCTACGCTGACTCCAAGTGGCAGGAACATCTGGCAGCCGAGAACCAATCCTTTCTTTAAGCTTCAAGCTTGAGCTTGATATATGCGGTGGATGAGTTGCGGAAGTCTTCTTTGGAGAGGATGCTGGACTATCATTACTCGACTCATTCGAAAATCGAGAAGGAGGCATTTTATCCCTTAGCCTATAAGGACTATCGTTGCTTGGCTCGACATTCCAAATTTTGAGAAGGAGGCATTTTTATCTCTTGGCCTATAGGATATGTTTTACATATTCAGTGCGAGATCCGACAACTTGCGTCTCACAGGCCTCGTATGTTTAGTGTTCATCCCGTTTTTAGTCGCTTTTCTGAAACTAATAACACACATGCCGGGTGCGTTCGAGAGAAGCAAAAATGCGTAAATTGTGAAAATCTGACGCGATGAATACTACTACGACCGATGAAGCGATAGAGTACAATGCAAAGAGGTGATTGGGACGGAGCAACAGGTCAGAAATATGACAGTTAAGACGGAAAGAAATTAAACAAGAGACATGGTAGCGATGATCCTAACGATAATTATAATGGCTTCAAGAATCTCGCCAACGCCCATCCAATCGACCCATTCCCATCCCTACACATCAGCAAGGAATCCTCTCCTTCATCAACGCAGAGCGGTAACCCGGGATGAACGCTCGGATGTCCAGCTTCTTGAAGAATATCATAAAACTCACCCACCCGCAGGGTGAAGAAGGGGAAAGAGAAGTAGGATGCCGACGCTGGTGGTTCGCATTCATGGACAACTTGACAAATGTACTTGGCGGGTTGCGACACCCAGGGACTATACTGAGACGGAGTGATCGGCTGAGGGTTGGGAGATGGTGCAGACTGGTTTCCAGGAGGACTGTCAATCGACATTGACGAACGCGACTTGCCCTTTTTACGTTTGTGCCTACTCGTCGACTGGACGGGCGGGGACAACGGGCGGGGTGCAGGGAGTCCGCCATATAGACGCTCGTAAAGACCACAAGCGTTACACAGCTGCTCACCAGTCTTGCCCATCCTCCAGAAGGGCGTGGAATGAGTGAAACAGTTGCTGCACTCTGGTCCGTGCTGGTTTCCAGAAGGACTGTCGGTCGACATTGACGAACGCGACTTGCCCTTGTCATGTTTGTGCCTCGTCGACTGGACAGACGGGGACAACGGGAGGGGTGCAGGGAGGCGGTGCATCGCAGATAGCAGACCGAAGTCATCGAGGGGCTTCTGATCTGCTGGAATTGTTTCGACCATGGCCGTCTCCAATTCATCTGCCTCAGAACCTTCGGGCAACGGGCTTACGCACATCTGCGCAGCGGGAGGGCACTCCGAGCGGGGATGAATTTGATTCCTCTTCAGGGGCAGAGGCCGAGGTCTGCCACATATACGCTGGTAAACACCACACTTGTTGCAAAGCAGCTCGCCAGTCGAGCTCCTCCTCCAGATGCTCGTGTCATGAGCGCCACAGTGGCTGCACTCTGGTCCGTGCGGGTCGAACTCTCGAGATGCCGGGGCCGGGCTCGACACGCGTACACCTTCCGCCCAGGATAAAATCCGTTTTTTCCCTTCATCACTATGAGTTGGAGAACCACGGCTCTGTGGCGGCGAGCCTGATTCAGCGGTCATCGATGATGCATCCGATGCGGATGATGTTGATTCCTATGGAGTAAGGCCTTGGTAAGTATGTACCCCATTGGCATACGATGGTTGAGATCGTCGTGGTATTGGCGTCTTTCGGACTGAACAGGCACACATACATAATAGTGTGATCGTAATGACCGATTCGCCATTCTTAGTGCCTTCTTCCTCTTTCGCACTTTGTGCCTGTTCTTCCATTTAGCGACAAAATCGTACATCGGCGTTCGCTTGTACGTTTCGATACTCTCTTCGTAGTTTGATTCCGTGGTGCGCGCCCTGGATAGATGTCAACGCAGAGTAGAATACGATACATGGACAACTTGGACTCACTCGTTCCGGATGGTCAAGTAGGTGCGCCAGTCATCCTCAGCGACCTCCCCTCGTTCGTACGCAGCTTCAAAGTCTGTGATATGGCGCCGTATCTCTGTAACCTGGAGCGAGTGGGTGTTCTCGTGTCGCGCGATAAATCCACTAGCAGCTGTGTAGAGCGCTGCACCGATTGTGGCGCCCGCACCTATGGCGGCTGCGCCGAGTTCGGCCATGTTGGTGGGAGGACGGGATGGGATGAGATAGAGGGGTCAAGTTCAAGCAAGTCGACCAGCGGGTGTATGCACAGAAGGCACGTGTAGGCTGAATCGAGTGTAAGTGTCAGTATAGCCGTCAGGTCGGCGACGTTGATAAGATTTGGCTTTTCTCACATACGTTTTCGTCATGGCATTTTCAAGGATGTGCAATGGTTCTTGGAGGGTTCAAAGGAGAGATGATCGGCACATGTAGAGGCCCTCTGCCGCTATGGATTGACCACCGAACGACTCGGCAACGAGTTTACAGGTGATTCAAGGACAGAGTTGAGATGTCTCGGCCGATACGATTCCTGACATTCCGATGGATCATCGCACGGGTTGGCTGCTTGGCGTTTACGCATTTCCAAACGGCAGACCAGTTGATATCATGGGCGAGTCAAGTTGAGAAAGCAAGGTGTAAAAGTCTAAGACTCGGAGTTTATAATAAAGAATTCTGCGATCAATACGTCATTTCCGTAACCCATGTGACACTCTTCTCCCTGCTCCACGAATGCGACTGATCCACAGAGGTTCAAAGTCAGAGCCTACGCTGAAACAAATGGCAGGAACATCTGGCAGCCGAAGCCCAATCCTTTCCTCGCTTAAGCTTGTGCTTGACATATGCGGTGGAAGTCTTTGGAGAGGATTCTAGACTATTGCTACTCGACTCGTTCCGAAATTGAGAGGGAGGCATTTTATCCCTTAGCTATAAGGTACGCATTGCATATTTAATGAGATTGTGCGAGATCTGACATATGCATCTCTCAGGCCTCATAACTTCTCCCCACATCCTTAGACAAGAGATTCGTATCATGGGCAGACTCTCTCCGTGCATAGCATCTCCAATTCATTTGCAGTCGACGGTATGAACGGTGAGTAACATGACTTTGATGACTTTACAGATAATCTTACAGATATCTCCCGAAGGGTGTTGGAACTCGTTTACGCCAGGACAGATGGCGAGGATGAGGGATACGACTTTATTCAGGAATCATGAGATTTAGGGAGTTGGCGAGCTGATCGAGAATGTTGGTTTCTGATCTGAATCATGTCCATACATTGGGTATGTTGACCGTTCATTGCGCTTCAAGTTTTCAACCACTTTCTCACTGGCAATCATGTAGATCTGGAGCGGCTATCCCGGACTTTGAGGATTCAAAGGTTAAAGGTTATATATATACGCACCTCACCATCAAGGCAACGCAACAATTCGTTGCCGCCACCTGACGAGCGCTAGCATTTCGCCCCGCCCGAGTAATACCCGAACGAGAAAGGTTGTCGAGTGACCACTCACCCATGTTTCGAAATCTAGGCAAAGTGCGACTTAATCCCATATACTCCCCACGACGTTATGTGATACCTTCGCGATCGCCAAAGTCGGGATATTCTTGGCGGAAAGGATGGAGAAACTGCGGTGCATCACGATTTCTTGAAATACGAGAACATGGGAGTACGATGTCTCGAAGGCCCATCGTCTTCCCTCCCCGTATTTCCCAGCCATTGATCAACGATGGCGACGTGCACCACCCTCTTCCTGGCGCTGGCGTGTCTGAAATTCGCCGTGCCGACACTGGCCGTACCTTCCAATCCATTCGTCAAGTGCCCTGTCACACTCGAAGGCCGCGTCTCATTGAACACAACGCTCCAGACTTTCGATACCCCCGCGTCGCTGTTCAACCCCGACTACACAAAAGGCCAGAACCTCTCCTGGTCGCAGATCCTGCAATTTCCGGATACCAAACCCTCACGGTTCGACCTGCCCTCACATAAAGCGCTCGAGGTGACCATCGACGACCGGTCGCTCTTCGTCCCTGGCGGGGGCAAGGTGCAGCTCGGGTTCCGGCGTGCGGGGCTGTTGATGGGCAATGGGTCCGACGCGTCGAATGTCGGTGTGCAGACGTTCCATTGGAGCTCGAGGCAGGTTGGCGGGGCGAAAGGGTCGCACGCGATGAACCTCACGCATGAGTATATGACTGTGTGGCATGAGGCGAATGATTATGCGTCGAACCAGTTTTCGATTAATGCGGGTGTGATGCTCTCGCAGGATAATCCGAAGGAAGAGGGCAAGCCTGATTCGACCAAGTTGGATAAGAGGCTGTGGAAGGTTTTGGATAGGAAGAATAATGTGATTTGGACGGGGAGGATCAAGTATGGGGTGTGGCAGAACTTTGCGATTACGATGGATATTGAGAAGAGGTGCGTCTTTCAAATTTCTCGAATTAGGCCTTGTGATACTGACGATCTTTGGACGTTGTACAGTACCCTCCGTGTTTACTATTCCGAGGGATACGACAGGCTCAAGGCTGTTACGCCTCCAGTTGCGAACGACAACAGCGGTGGTGGACAATACCAGATTGGTATCCTGAAAAAACCCACTGAAACGACGAGTGTTGTGAACGATGGATACCAGGAAAGTGGTATTCACGAAGGGCAGATATATGGTGGAATTTTCATTGAGAATAGTAGCAACAACTGTATTTCGTTGTAACTTGATGTCTTCAGCAACACGAACAGTCCAACTTTTAATCTTATCTTATCTATCTTGTAACGATCTTATGGCAGTGCGAGAAACGCCACATGTTTGATCTTTCCCTCCATGTTCATGCCCGCACTGGGAGCAATGACACATATACAGCGCACTCGACCGGTTTTGTTCCCAGACTACCTTTACCTTGAACTACAACGTTGAACGTTGGCCAGTTCTTCTCTCGGCCAGGCGCCAACTACGACTACTCCATCGACCGCGCAGGATCGCAGCTGCTGGGCAGTTCTCGATCTAAACAACATTTATAAGACCCAACGATGATTTCAACCATGTCTTTTCTATTTCTCTTTGGCTGGGTGCTCCACGCCGCCCAAAATGCTACAGCTGTACCGCTTGTCCGAGAGAGCGTTCACTGGACAGAGCAAGCGGGTCCTCAGTGAGTGCTTGATGTTTTCATATAGGTACTATGCGCTGATGACCCTAATGCAGTACCCAATGCCTAACCCGAGTATCACCAGAGGACAAGGCAGAGTTTCATGCCCGTCTATTCGAAGCTCGAGGGCTCCTGCGAGAACGGGATCTCCCACAAGATACATTCGTGTTCAACGTCTCTTTCAACGTGGTGTACACCAACGAAACACGCGAGGGCGGTTTTGTTCCGTAAGTGGACAGTTTCGATGAGTGAAATGGCGGTGATTCAGGCTGAACTTTTTCGATTTAGTGACGACAACATCAAAGCTCAGATCAAGGTGCTCAATGATGACTTCAAGAACACCGGCATCTCATGGGTTCTGGTAAACACGACCAGAATTCATAACCCAGATTGGTTTGTGCATAGTGGACCCGGAACGTATGTTGGCCATAGTACTTTCAGCCTCATAGACTCACTCAGCTCTGCTCGTTTTCAGCCCTCTGGAACATGAAATGAAGAACCTTTACAATGTCGGCGACGCCGCGACGCTGAATGTCTACACCCTCACGTACGTACAGAGTCCCTCGTCATCATTCCTAGCTGAATCTTTCCCAGCTACAATGCAACCACCAAGTCTCTTGGATCTGCCTCCATCCCCTCAGCTTATTACCGCGAGCCAAAGCTCGATGGAGTGACGATCCGACATACCACCGTCACTGGTGGACCGAGGGAGAACTTTAACATGGGCCGAACCTTGACCCATGAGGTTGGACATTGGTTGGGTCTCTTCCATACCTTTGAGGTACTCCTACTCCCCTTCACTCAATCCCTCAGTACTGACCAATGACTAGGGTGGTTGCGACAATGGTGTGGGCGACAATGTCGCCGATACTCCTCCTCAAGCTTCCGGTTCTGAGGGATGTCCCAAAGGCAGGGATAGCTGTCCGGGTGATGGTCCGGATCTGATCAGTGCGTCTCTTGCTTTCCCCGGACTGTTAATTTGGAACTGACTGCTTCGTAGATAATTTCATGGACTATTCCTATGACTCGTGCATGGATTCGTTTACCAAGGGCCAAGCAGACAGGATGAAAGAGGCCGCAAGGGCATTCAGGCGTCCCGGGAGCAAGACAATGACGAGCAGAACGCCGAGTGCAACGGCTTCGACTACCGCGGCTGCGTCTACAGACGCGTCACCGACAGTTGTAGCGGCCACAGCTGAAGTCACTGCAACGGCTACCGGGAAAGCGTCTATCACGGGATTAGAGTCGACTGTTCCGACTGCTGCACCTACCGATGTCTAGATTTCCAGGACCTGTTGTGGCATGCTCAATATTGAAACTCGATTCGTTGCTCATCAGAACGTGTTCTTACGTTAGGGAGACCTCGATGAACTCAGTGCCTCAAGCCACTAACGACCTACCAAGATATATTTTTAAAGTAGGACTGTCAGGAAAACGAGTTGCACTAATATTTTAGAGTGATCCTGGTCAATGCGGACAGACGCCAACAGTGGCGAACAGTGCGTCGATCGTTCAACGTTCCTGCTAATGGGATACAGTATCTGGATGACGCTCTGAGTCAGGATGTGAAGATTGCTCACAACATAATACCTTTCAGGGTATATGGTCTGTCCTTTGTCGTCAGAGGTGTTGCTTACTGGTTTCACGATTAGAGCGATCCCGATGACATGAGCCTTGCGGCGTTTGGATCGCACAAGTGTAAGCCATGTGTTCACCGCCCCATCTGAACGAGTTCGTTGCAGTAGAGGGCTCTGAATATGTGCATAATCGGCTATGTATCCATTTATCTCTGATCCAGGCTCAAGTTGTCGCCTCGACATGTCATCTAGTAATAGGCTGCTGATAATTAAATTAGATTAATCACAGCCTGAATTCATGTCATCGTTCGTCTTGGTCAAAATGAGTCAACTGGTAACTGAGACAAATGTAGTACAAGAAATATCAATGAAAGTCATATGAATGATGATGGAATGTGAAAATGTCTGTAAGGTCAAGTAGCCAATAGCCCTAATCCATTGATTTCCATCCCGATATCTTCTACCATTGATATCTCCCCCAGTCCAGACTTGGTACACTGGCCTCTACTCATCGTCCATCTTTGAAGAGGAACGGATAGATGCATGACGATCGTGCAAAACCTCGACAACTGCATCACGAGATGGGTGGTTGAGTTCTTCTTGGATCTCAGCAGATTCGAGTGGCAGGAGATCTGCCGCAGGCTCCTGTACAGGCGGAGGGACCACGATACCGAGCTTCCTAGCACGACTGACAAAGGTGGCCCAGTCGTCGTCAAATGACCGTCCATAAGTGTTCAAGTTGTAGAATCCGAGTTCAAAGTCCTTTCGCGGAATGACGCGCTCGCGGTACTGCAATATGGCAAGGATGAAATCTCGACCTGTTTCCGTAGTGATTGTAGCCGATTCGAGATTGAGAAGCCTTTCAACATAGGCGAATGAGGCGAAAAACAGGTAATCCGGCGAAGGGCCCGCTTCTGAATCATCATGGAGGTCTCGAAGACCAGATGCTAAGGATTGGAGAAGGTTGACGCATCGAGAGAAAAGGGGGGATGTGGATTCCACTTTAGACACTTCGAAGCCTGATTTGCAAATAAAGTCTATCCCAACAAGAGAGAAGTAGGTGGTGCTGCCAGCATCGGCAGGGTCGGGGTAATACGTTGCAGCGTTATGGAAGTAGCTCTGGAGGATATCAAGAAGTTCTGGGCTATCTTGAAATTCCAATATGAGATACATCAGTTTGAAATGAGGTAATACAAGGTATATCTCATGCACGTACCTGGCACCTCGTCGAAATTCCAGCACCTCAGTGGAGAATAAATTCCTGCCCATATTTTGTCCAGACGTATTGCACCATCGGCAAACATAGCACGCGTGAGGTCCACAAACAGTTGCTGGTCGAAGTTTCGAACGTCGTCTAGTTGTCCAAACCCTATACAGCGCTGGAAAGACAGCGTATTCTGATGCATCAGCGCATCGACGGATAAAGTCTTGGCTCGGTCACCATCCAGATACCAATACTTCGTCAGATGGGAAAGATACCACATGTAGGCTCCGTCCGATTTGTTACATTGGACAATGGGCTGAACACAATGGTGCGCAAGTAGATTATCCCGGGAGGAACCATTTCGGCCAATGCTGAGAACGGCCTTGACTGCGTCGTACATGGGGACTGGTCGAATATTCTCATCGATGTCGGGTTTCTTGGTGGACGGGTTTAGTCCCATGTAGTCCAGATCTCGTTGGAACAGCCATGCGATCCCAAGTTCGGCCCAGCCGTCCCCTGGGCTAGGGTAAAAAATCAGTTTAATGGGACGCTTTCGGCGATGGGAAATATTTTCGCCAAGATAACAATGATGACGGCGATCCTTTTCCAAAGTCATGTTATTAGACACAAGGCCTCGATGCAAAGATGAAATTGGTTTATCGATGTTGAAGCCACTATAGGTCCATAGAAAGATAGCAACTAGGGGTCGCATAAACTGATGGAAAGCCCAGGACTGGGGCGACCTGTAGGGACACGGTGACCGAGGCATATCCAGCCATGGCCAGCGAGGAAGGACCAGAGACAGGGCTTGCATAGTGGGCAATATCGTCGTCCACACAAGGAAGAACAGGCTGAATCCGACAGCGACAGAAATGGGAATAAAGACAGTGGAGTTGAGACTCCACAGAAATTCAAGGATGCCAGCCAGGAATAGAACAAGGGCGAGCTGGAGGAGGAGAGGTAGGGCGGTGAAAATTTGTGGTAGGTACCATCGATCAAGGGATTCGACGCTGAGATGGTGAAGCGAGAATGCAATTTGAGGTTCAAAATTGGTATGAGGACGTAGGTGCTCGCGTAACCATTGGAGCGCAATAATTCCTATGAGGACTGTGGTGAGACTGAAGATGAGACTGAGGAACCAAAGAATATTGACACGGATGTCAGAGGGGGTAGCAGTAAACTTGGGGGTGATGAGAATTTCCGTTCCATTTGCCCGGCCTTCGAGTTGGGCAAGGATGCGCGACAGGAGTATCTCTGCTGGATCCTGCTTCAGAGCCTTGTATGATTCGATAATGAACGCGGTAACGACTGCCGAGAAGAGACCGGCCTTTAAACGACGATGATGTCAGCCTTTGGGCCTTTGGGACTCATTGCGGACGCCAGACTCACGAAGATCAGAAGGTTTTGAACCTCGTCCTTCCATGCCTCACATCTCACATTCTCCTTCTTCATTTGAGATTCCAATAGCATGGCAAATGGATCTCCGTCAATCTTTGGGAGCGGATACTGGGGAGGGTCGCTCAATTTCATTGGCTTAGACTAGGTTCATTGGTCAGTACCGCTGTAATAGTGCTCAAGGGAACAGTGTGGAACACACCTCTTTCTCATTTTCTGCTAGGCGTAGTGCTGGTCCGCTCGCCTCTGGTTCTTCTTGCGTCTGAGACATGTCTTCGTGGTGGTGGGTGAGTTGGTGTCCGGCGACAACAAGAAGGCTGGTTGTATGGTCACCAGTCTGAGTGTGTGAAGTCTGTCCTCGACGACACCTGACACTACATTCCCTCTGTCAGTGTCAGGTGTCACAAAGAGATGCTATTGAATTGGACCAATCGCTCATACAGTCGAACCCCTCATAACCCATACCCATCGGTGGACGGCCCAGGCTATGGGCTATGAGGGGTTATGGCTTTGCAGAGGTATGCTAAAAATAGATTTAAGAAACTAATTTTTTTTTGCGGACCATAGAGCACGGATTCATGCTGGAATACAATCTAAGCAATGTAGTTTCTTGTGTATTGCAGCCACAACAAAAGTATAACTACTAAATTCAATGCGAACATTTTCGTCGTCATAAGGGTCACGGAAGCATTGTGCGAAATTCATCCTATGGTTGTACTTTTGACGCGAAAACGACAAATTCGACTGGTTAAAGGGTCAAATAGCTCCTCAAGTGGCGCATCGCACTGTTGGGCAACTAGCAAACTAATTATTCGACCCGAAAGTTACGATATTGCACCTAATATAGTAGCCAAAACGTATGGGTTTTGCTTGCAGAGGGGTATGGGTTATGGGTTATTACGGACCTATGGGTTTTTCCATCGAAATACCCCACCAAGTTGGTGGACCAAAAAATCTATGGGGTATAAGGGGTTATGGGTTATCAGAGGTATGGGATATCAGGGTTTCGACTGTATATCACATCATTGGACCTTTCATAATCTGTGGCCGATTATAGAAGGTTTATTCGGAATTCCTTCCTAAATAAGCAACTCGGCGTGAAAAATATGAGTAAACCTTCCATAATCGGCCACAGCTTATGAAAGGTCCAGCAATGTGTATGCATATCTTCTCCGCCACATGAACCGCGCTATTGTGACGATTCGGGACGACTCGACTTGCTCTTCACATTGACGCACCAAATTACTCGAGAACACGGACCAAGATGTCTCTAGATCTCTCGCCTCGCAAGGTCCAGGCTGACGCGTCAAGTCCACCTCATGAACCCCGATGCTCTCTGACACGTCCCGTTTCTGTCTCCTCGCTGCGAGATCCCTTAGTTGCAATAGCCAGTCTCGTACACACTGCGCCTTCCATGCTTCCCGCCCCACACCCTTCTGATCTCGCAGCATTTCAAAGCGGGGCTATCATCAACCTTCCAACAGGTCATCGTTACCTCGAAAGTTGATTGTTTCTTCCAAGCTAGGGGCCAACCATGCAAGAACGCGATCTCCTATAAGATGCATTCCTGTGTTCAACATCTCTGAATCTTTCAACGTGGTCTACACCAATGAAACTCTCGAAGCAGGTTTTGCTTTCTGTAAGTGGGGATTTTCGACAATTGAAATAACGGCAATTCATGCTAAACCTTTTCAATCCAGTGACGAGAACATCAAAGCTGACCCTCAGCTTATGACCCCAGGCCGAGGCTCGGCGTACCACCCGTTGCTAGTGGACCGAGGACATGAAGGCGGACAGTTGCGTTCTCTTCCATATTTTTGAGGTACTCCATCTCCTTCTCTCAAACGCTCGGCACTGATCAATGGCTAGGGCTGCGATAACGATTTGAGCAATAACGTCGCCGATACCCCTCCTCAAGCTTCTGGTTCGGAGGGATGTCCCAAAAGCGGGGATACCTGTCCAGGCGATGGTCCGAATCCGATCAGTGCGTTTCTTGCCTCCGAATGTTGACCTGGAACTGACCGCTTCGAAGACTCACCCAAGCGGAGAGGACGAAAGAAGCGGGATCAGAGTTGGTGTTCCGATTACTACACGTGTACCCTAGGCCCTAGGACGGGATAGGACGAAATATTATGGCATCTCAACAATGAAACCTGATCCGTTGCTCATCTAAACTTGTTCTGACGTTAGGGAGACCTCAAGCAACTCAGCACCCCAAGCCACTTTACTGCTAGGCTCGACCCCACCCGTCTTTATGTTGCGTCTTCCTGGCCTGGTGGTAACAGTTACAGTATCCTTGATACCGACGGAGTGCTGGGATCGAGTCTACTTTACTGCCCTCCAGGATGTAAGACTGTCCAGATAGGGTGATGTACTACTAATATTCAATAGGGACCCTGGTCAACGGCGACAGCAAGGTTTTCGCTGATGAAATATTTATCAGGGTATGCCATCTTCATTACGTTGACGATTAGAACAATCTCGGCGACACGAGCCAACAGTGTATTTTGGATTTGACAGCTGTAAGCCGTGTGTTCGCTACCCAGGTCAATAGAGGCTGGTTTTGGATAACAGTGCTTTGAACCCATCTGGGATTACTACGAAAGCATAAGGTGAGGCGGCTCGCTACTCGATTCGCTTAGTTTGACTGATTTTCGAGGAGGGTCTGAAGCATTTCTGTCCGAGACAAGATCAGCCAATGCACCGTCCTGACGCTCAGTCGGGCTGTCAATGTTATTACAACCACGAAGAATTTCATTGGCTCCCTGAGTATTGCTGTCTCCTTCATTCGGTGTGCACCGCCCAGAGACAACGTACGGGGGCGCCAATCGCCGGCCGGTGTCAAACACAGCACATTTCAGCCCAGCACATCGACACGCTGTGATGCACACGTAAAATCTTTCTGAACACATCGTCAACACGTTCGTACTCTTGGTCCCGACACCTTCAACCCTAACTCTTTCCCGCTCCTCGACATTCTCACTTTTGGTCAGACGGCTCTCAGTTTCAATACTGGCTCTCGCATTTTCTCTTTGAAACCCATGCTACCTGAGGGAGACAGTAGAACTCCAACACCCGGCGGCGGATCTGGTGGGCTTTTTGTCCAAGATTTGAGAGATGCAACAGCGAGTAAGCTCTCGCCTGTCCGATGATATTATGATGCTAGACTCATCTTTGATCGCAGGGGCTGGCGATGGCGGACAGGGCGGACGTGGCGGAGACATTGCCTGCGGCAATGTTGTTGGTTGGTTTTTTATTCGTCTTTATCTCAAGAATATTACTCATTACTGGGTCCTATGGAATAGTTGGCAGAGATCAGCATATCCATTACTCCTCCATCAAAGGTGCGCTAGATCGTATATCTTGCAACCTTATTTAACAACTGACAACGATAAATCAGGCGTAGACCGCCTCCATGAGGATGCATCGCCTGCCGCCCTCCCGGATTCCAGCGCCAGGGTCGACCAGCCAAGGTGCATGGAGGAAACGCGAGTGGAACTCGGGAAGGAGCTGGACGATTGGGAGAAGAGCAAAATCGATTCCGCCACCATGATGTGGGTGCACGGGGGCGTCGGCACTGGAAAGACTGCTCTACTCCTCACATTTGCGGATCTCTGCAGGCGCCATGGACGCTCAGTCGGGGCCTTCTTCGCCTCGAATCGGTTCGCCAACTGCAGCGATGGAAATCGAATCATAGCCACGCTGGCCATTCAACTCATGCAGGCCTTCCCATCCACCAGGAAGTACATTGACAAGGCAATTCATGCAGACCCCTTTCTCTTCTCAAGGGGACGAGAAGAACAAATGAAGGTGCTCATCTTTGAACCCATCAAGCAGATCTCGACGATGGCGCGCTTCCTTAATGCTGTTACATTTGGGCTCAAGTCATATCCAACTCTGATTGTCATAGACGGTCTCGACGAAGTTAATGGAAATGACGCCCAGTGCGACATCATCAGGATCATCGGCCTCGCGATGAAAGATGTTCGCCTGCCACTTCGCTTCCTTATTGCCAGCCGTCCTGAACCTCACATCTGCCTGGCCATCAGCATACTTCAATCTCAATTCCCAGACGATCGCGTGTCTATCATTGACTTAAACCAAGATGCCCTTGTACACCGTGATATACAACACTATTTCACGATGAAGTTTGCAGAGATTCGTGCTATGCATCCTTACCTGCCAGCCGATTGGCCCTCCTTGGACGTTATCGCGCACTTATTAGATAGGGCATCTGGGCAATTTATCTTTGCGACCACTATCATCGCCTACTTCAGCTCACCATATGACCGACCAGACGACCGCCTCAGGGTCATCCTGAAACTTCTGGAAACACCAGTTGGCGATGTTCCCTATGCAACTCTCGACCAGCTCTACACGCATATAGTCCGCTCTGTGCCAGTGAAGCATCGCGTTGAAGTCTTGAAGGTTCTCGGCCAGCTCATTGTCATTAGGGACTTGACCGAGCAACAGGACATCATTGGCGTGCTATCCAAGACCTCAAGGATCGAAATTATTCTTGGCCTTCGGGACGGTGATGTGAAGAGGCTGCTGCGCACCTTGCACTCAGTCATCGAAGTGGGTGATGACCTCAAGTTGCTCCATGCGTCATTCCCCGATTTTCTCTTGGATCGCTCAAGATCTGTGGACTTCTTTGTTGATGTTGCAGAATGTCGCAGAATGCTGGCCTTGAGTTATATTCGAGCCATCTGCAATCCCTCTTGTACGTCTAAGTTACAGCTTCAAGCTACCTTTCTGACCTTTGTGTTGTGTTTGCGGATCATGTCGTTAGTTGCGACCCTCGTTTACTTTGAGCAAGCCGGAACATTGGAACGGTATTTGGGCTCATCTATCAAGTACTGTACAGAAACTGGGCTGAGCAAACAACTTTCCGAAGGATTGAAAAGTGCAGATATCATTGGTCAATATGAGTTATTCGTGTGTTCGGTTCCTTGGAAGAGGCATTCTGCTACCTTGACTCTAAAGAAGATCTATGCACTTTTGGTGGTGGGTTTTTTAAAATCACCTGTGTGCTTTGCAGGCCAACTTGCTTTTAGGAAAATGGATGTTCGAGTTTTCAAGAATCAAATGTTGATGCAAAACTGAAAGCCTTTTGGAGTGCCTTCGTCTGGAAGGTTATACTTGAATGCAACAGGCCTGTTCAAGCCAGGCTGAACATATGGTATTGTCAGGTTGATTTGACCTTCTGTATTCATACTCATTCACCTATTAGGCTGGTGCGCCGAGATCAAAGTTATAGCTCAGTACTGGAGGTATAGAATGTCAAAGCCTCAACCTGATGTATTCTAACAAATTTGAAATAGTTCTTGGCAAGCATCTCTCCTGGCCTGTCTGAACATAATTGGCATTACCATCACATTGAGCTCAAGGTTCCTAATCAAGATGACACCATGGTTCACATTGGTCTTTTGGGAATATCAGATATCAAGAATGGAAACATTGGATTTCGGTAATAAAGTCCCTCTTGCACCCGGTTTTACCTGACTGTTCTCGTTCTTGAACTTGAAACAGGTTTTCAGATGAAACTCACTCCCTCGATTGGTCAGATAGAGCATTGTACCAGGTAGAAATTCCCCAGGTATATGGTCCCGGAGAAGAAGGAGAGGTGCAGGCATGGGAGATGCTTGCATCTGCTTGTCAGCAGTGCGAGTGGTTGAGGTAGTGTGTATGCCTTCTGCTGTAGATTGGCCGTATCATGGCTCGAATACTCATTTTCAATATGGTATCTTTTTTCCTGTCCATTCGCCTAGATTGGGGTTTAAGTTTGAGTACCTCACCCAAGACTTCTTTATTGATCATAGCCTGGAACCAGTGTCCAGATATTCAAGTGACTAGTGTAGCGTTCTTATTTAATTGTTTCTGGTTGTGTATCTATCCTGTCATTGTACCAACAACGTTGCAATAGATTGCCTTAGTTTGATCTTTGTAAGCAGACGAGTGAATATCTGTGGGCGTCAATTTAGGTGCTGCGGCTTAGGAGTATTTATATACATTTCTAACCCTCCCTCAACCAATATCATACCTTTCTAGAACATGAATGATTTCCAACCACAGCCACCAGAAACGAATGAATTTGGAAAAGAAGCGATCGCCTTTGCTCCCGAGAATGAAGGTAAGCAATCCTCAAGCTCTTAAACGTCGACTCGACGGATGCACGTCATGCGCCCATACTGAGCTGACCATGATATCGACCTGTGGGCTCATCGAAACGAGATATCGATATCGATTACCACCAAACCCGCCAATCGCACCAACCCGAGTATCAAAATTACAGGGCGTCAAAGCTATTTGTACGCCGTGCACTTTGATCTTCAGCTTCATGTGTCGGGCCTGGGGGCACGTTGATCAATATCGAAATCATTCAGGTAGAGATTGACGCGCACCCTAGATAATATCCGACTTGAGGTTCATGAGGAAGCGTGTATTGACGCTGAAAGAGAGCTTGAGGCGTTGGTAACGTATGGAGCCATCGCATGTGTCTTCAATGCGGCGGACGTTCAATGTTGATAATAACGATTGAGCGTTCACATGCGATTGTTGGCGTTGAAGAAAACCAAAAGTCGGTCGGGTGAGCAACTGTCACCCACGACGGAATAGAGTCTAAGAGACTGGTCTATAGCTTGTATGGATTTATGCGCGCAAGAGACGTCGCCTGGTGTAAATGCCCTACTTAAAGAGTTGCGCCTTACAGTCTGGAACGAACAGGAAGTAAAGAATATGCTTACCTCAAGCACTTCCGTAAACGCCCCTGCAACCTACGCGTCGAAGCACCTAAGCTTGACCACGCGAGTCCGCCACTCAAGCCAGCTAAAGGCCACTCAAGCACTTCCGATAAACGTTCCAGCGGCTTGCACGTCAAAGCATCTAAGTTTGACCACACGAGGCCACCACCGAAGCCAGTACTGCTGGGTCCATTCTAATCCGCCGTGATATCGAGAGTCTGTGTACTCGTTCGTGTTGGGGCTGTCGGCTCGGCGACATCGTTTCGAATGTCGTTCGCGCGATCGACATAGGTCGGGATGTATGAACCAGTGCTGTCGACGTCGATAGCCCCTGGGTATCGCGGCCGTTTTGGTTCGGACGACACTGTACTTAGAAGACCAACAATCGAGAACCCGGCTTTCATCAATGAGCGCCTGTGATGAGATGTTGGACGAGGCTAAGGAGGCGAAATGGCAGCTCGAGCTTGGTTAGAATGGGATTCATGCGTTGCTTCGCGGATAATTGATCTGAGTTGCTGATTGAGCGCTTGCGAGAGGCAGAAGTAGGCCCAGTCTTTATGCGACTGGGCGTTGGAGCCAAAGCGGTTTGCGAGAGATCTAAAAGATGGCTTGTTAGGATAGATGGGTACATGCGATAAAGACCGTACCGTTTGTATTACACGACAATGCGGACTTGTAATCGATTTCGATAGACGGGACATCGACTACCTCACGACTGCAAATATATGCACCGATGCCTATTGTTGAACGCATGTAGAGGGCCTTTTTGCCGGGATGTTTGAAGGCGGCTGTGGTATGAGTAGGGAGCGTAGTGGTAAGACACAAGCCATGCCGTCTGTATGGGCCAAAGGGGGGGTGAAAATTTGTGCGTCGAGAGTGCAGCGAGGAACGGAAGTCCATGTTCAGCCGATTGAAGGCGCTTCTAACCAAGTGCCATATGTCGGTGTGTCGGCTATGGGTTCCAGGTGACTGCTGGGGTATGCATACTTATCTGTGTTTGGGGATTGGCAGAGGCCGATGATGGCGACGATGGCCAGTGAGATGAGAACATGAGAGAACGAGAGGCGGCATGCGGGTATGTCGGGCGCAGGTGTGGAGGGTCTTCCTGCCGGAATGTTTGGAGTTCGTGGCACGAGTAGGGGTATAGTGGCGGGACACGATGGGTCTTGAAAAATGGTGCGTCAAGACCAGCCCAGAGGAAGGGAGGTCCACGCTCGATCGTTTGAAGACGCTTCGAACTAAACGCCACATGCCACATAGAGCGTTTGCTATGGCTTCGAGGCGACTGCTGGGTGTATGCGTATTCGTCTGGATTGAAGGATTGGCAGAACCGGGTAATAGCGACGTCGGCCAGTGAGGCGGAAACACGGCGAGAAGACAAGAAAGGCGGTATGGAGGATTATGTGAGTTCGCGACCTGGAGGAGGTCAATCGTCAGATTGGTGTTCGGAATAGAGGGGAGAAAGAATGTGACTGACCCTTTACTACACTTTCCCTATTCAAAGTAGGAGCCTCAGCCTCACCCCTAAGGGCGGCCCAACTTCTTGGTGCTAATTGCCTGCATAATCCAGGATACGAAGGTCTTCAGGAGCATCTGCGGTGATGGAACAGAAAACCACAAAAACCAGGAAGCAAGGAGGGCTTAAAAAGCGGTCGATGGCGGGTTGGTAGTTGGGTCCAGTGACGAGGATAAGGCTTAGAAATAGGACTGACCCATGCCCCAATATAATGACCAGAGTACAGGAAGTTGACCGCACATTCTCTCTCTAAGATTGCCGTGCTTTCAAATTTGGGCCTCAAGCTTCAAGTCTAGGGCCTAAGCTGGGGTGATATAAACTTTCCAGAGAGGAAGGATAGCATCGTGATATCAACTTGAACGCGTGGAACCAATGAAGGGCTTGATGGACCTGTACATGTTGAGAGGCATGATACATTCTCCCGGTCCGATAATAAGTTGGAGTAGAAGCAGTACTCAGATCGGGTTCGGCAAGGTGAAAAGCGACGGGACTGACCTGGATGTCGATCAGGCGTCATTCTACGTCAAACTTGGCGCTATGCCTCCTTCAAATGCCATTGAAGTTTTGGCTTCCCGACACTGGCTGAGGAACGGGTCGAAGGTCCAGCCAGTAACACGAACGCCGATGCATCTTCAGGTGTTTGGTACTAGGACTCCGGAGTAGAGCGTTACATCGGTAGGAGAGGTACTATCGTTGTCGGGGAGTTTGACATGTTCGGGGAGTTTGATAATTGCGAATTCCTCCCTCATTTTTAGACTCTCGTGTTCAGGATTTTTTTTCAATACTCTAAGACATTATATAAACATTAATAT
>Ga0247741_1000348_pt1 | contig 27236 bp, 20 predicted proteins | sample UWRJL213509R2_FD_180945 | JGI IMG/M metagenome (GOLD analysis project Ga0247741, IMG submission 180945) | Plant litter microbial communities from Arlington Agricultural Research Station in Wisconsin, United States - UWRJ-L213-509R-2 | ecosystem: Environmental > Terrestrial > Plant litter >... | reverse complement strand
GCAAATTCCATGACCAAGGTCAAGCTTGCACACAAGTTTAACGTGCACCCGAATCAAGTTGTTACCATGTGTCGAACGTGGTCCAGAGATCTAGATGCAGTGAATTGTCCGTCGACGACTAGCGAGGATGTAGGAGATAAACCATGGCTCCGGGTAGCAACTCTGATTGCGCATGTACGTCGCCTGACAAACTAAGCACCTCATATTGCTCATCTCGTCACTTGACCTGTGACTGGGTCTATAAGATAGAGTGGAGTGAGGGGGCGACCTCTATATTCCTCTGCATTCCTCCCTGACCATCATTTCGAACATGTCTGCCATACAGAAGACCTTCATTGGCGCACCCTACTTTGCAGTCATAGGTGCCTCCAAGGATCAAACCAAATTTGGGACAAAGGTACGTGGTTGGACTTGCCAGAAGCTGCGGATTGTGCGTCACTAACACCGCTCTTTCCTTTGCGAACTACCTTAGATCCTCAACTGGTACAAAGCTCGAAGCTTGAATGTGACCCCTGTGCATCCCGTAAGAAGCTGAACACCCTTTCTATCGGAATGTGGCTCACGAAGTCGAGCAGAAAGAGAAGGAGCTCGAGGGTGTCCAGACCATCACTTCGATTGCTGAGTTGCCTTTTCCTAAGCAGACAAGTATCTCCATTGTAACCCCACCTAAGGTAAGTAATAACCTCCTTAGCCGACTCGGTTCATCAATGTTCATCATCTCGTTCTCTAGATCACTCTCGGGATTCTGGAACAAGCCAAGGATCTGTCCATACCTTCCCTCTGGATCCAGCCAGGCGCTGAAGATGAAGCCGTTGTAGAGTATATCAAGAAGAACGGACTTTCAGAACGTGTCATATATGGAGGACCTTGCATTCTTGTCCAAGGCGACGATATCATTCGTAGCCTACTGTGAAGCACCTAGACTCTTTTTGTTAGAAACGTCGTCATTAGAATTAGCATCTAATCTTATCTGTTCTACAACCCTGAATCATGACCTCAGGAGAACGGGGAATGCCGCTAGCTCACACTCCAGTACAGCGCGGATCTCATCACCCTTCTCATCACCCCAATAACGACGAATCCCAAATCGCCATCCATCTTGGGACGTTGAGCATGAGCGCTTTGGTTGCTCAGAGCAGCTCTTACATAGCTCTTCCCGTCGAGTCGTATCCGTCTTCAAACTGGCCACCACATGGTGCTCATCACATCTAAATCGTGTTTCGTTGATCCAGAACTTCAGCGGTAGCTGATGACAGGTCTAAATATGACCGACGGGATGTCAACAAGTTTCCTCCTCCACCACCAAGTTCTATGGAGCCCAAATTTCTGTCATAATCCAAATATCGGAGCTTTCGAGTCTTAACCCCACACTCTCGCTTTGACCACCATGTTAACAACTTTCTTACTACCTCTATCGCTCTTGACGACAACTACTGTCGCACTCGACCCATTGAATCGTGGACTCACACATACCGCAATAAGCCGGAGCAATTCAACAATTTCAGCAGCGTGGTATGCGGGTTGGCACTCGGGGGACTTTCCATTGTCCCAAGTTAGCTGGTCAAAGTATACACATTTCACGTATGCGTTTGCGTGAGTGCTCCTTCTTTCGTATCTTGCTTGGTACGATATTTTGTTAATCTGTCTTTTCAGGACTACGACTCCAGACGTCTCGACTCTATCACTCGAAGATTCAGATGCACAACTACTTCCGACATTTGTTTCGACTGCCCGCCAGCATGTAATCTTCTTACTTTCAGCCAGCTAGATCTCCACACTAAAGATCACCTTCGACAGAGCGTGAAAGCGATGCTTTCAATAGGTGGCTGGACGGGATCCAGGTGGTTTTCGACCAATATCAGGACGCCCAGTAATCGAACCGCGTTCGTGAAGACAGTGACGGACATAGCAAAGAAGTACAGCTTAGATGGGTTGGATTTTGAGTTAGTCTGGTCCCCCTCTGTTTGTCATTGTCATTATTACTGAGCCTTGGTGTTATGAAGCTGGGAGTTTCCAGGTGTCCAAGGCATAGGCTGCAACACAGTCGATCCTAACGACACGGACAACTTCCTCTCCTTCTTTCGTGAACTCCGCAACTCCACCACAGGGAGAGATCTGATCCTCTCAGCGGCAGTATATGTGTCGCCCTGGGTAGACTCTACAGGCACGCCTTCCGCGAACATTTCGGACTTTAGCAAGGTTTTGGACTTCGTGGCTATAATGAACTATGACATCAAGTCCAACCCCTCCCTAGGTGCAGGTCCGAGCTCGCCCTTGGACGACTCGTGCGCGCCTGTCGGGGCACGTTTTGGATCGGCCATGTCAGCTGTGCATGCTTGGACATCTGCAGGCATGCCGGCCAACAAAATTGTCCTCGGCGTCCCTGCATATGGACACTCATTTGTGATTCAGGCGTCCAGTGGCAGCGGATCAACCCAGAATGCCTCCCTTTCTCAGTACCCAGCTTACAACTCCAGCATCCAGCGCCGTGGTGATAGCTGGGATGGAATTGGCGGCCTGGATGTTTGCGGCAAGACGGAAGGACCTGGAGGTGTCTTCGCGTATTGGGGTCTGATGCAGCAAGGTTATTTGAAAGAAGATGGGTCCCCTGTAGACGGAATCCAGTATCGATTTGATGAATGCAGTCTAACGGTGGGTTTCTCTTGAGAATTCGAGGAACAAAACCCATACTTATGCTCATGTCTTCTCGTCTTTTAAACAGCCGTACTTGTACAACTCCACCGCGCAGGTTTACGTGTCGTACGATGACCCGCGGTCTTACGCGTTCAAAGGAGGGTACATCCACTCAATAGGACTGAAGGGTTTCGCGATATGGGAGGCCGGAGGAGATTTCAAAGACGTCCTGCTCGATTCAATTCGTGAGTCCCTTTCAAACATTATGTCTTGCCGTCTGGCATCTGGCGTTGCCATGAAGAAAGGAGCTGATGCATCACACGTACAGTGAATGCGACCCAGAATGGTGGTCCACCGCTACCATCTTCGAGGACGCAATCACAGCCAAATGCCACCCCAACGTCGTCCGATACGTCCGTCCGCCTGAATGCCGCGCCGTCGGCATGGCGCTCCCTATTACCTCTTGGTCTGGGTCTCTGTACCTGGTTAGCATCATAGTCGCAAACTCACCCGATATGAAAAACGGATATTATGTGGATTTAATATGATCGCTCGTAGCGTGCGCATTCTTGGAAGAATGACTATAGTGATCATCGCCATAATTCAGTCGATTTGATTTTGCTGCTGACTACGCAAAAGTTTTTGATTTTCATTCACCTCATGTTCGTGCCACTACATGTTGCTCCGATAAGGTGGAAAATATCATTTCATGCCCCTCCAGGTTTCTGAGCCTCTAATTCTCAAATTGGAAAGTACACGTGAGGGCGCCTGTTATCAGCTTGACGCCGGTGAGGGTGCCCACAACTCAAACGCCCACAACTGGACTACCCTGAGGCGGATGTTATGGGCGCTTCCGAAGCCCGTTCGTCAATAGAATAGTTCGAGGCAATTCACCACTCCTCAAAGCTTTCGGGCATCATCTTCTGGTATCAACGGGGATGTCATCGAAGTCTTTTTTTGCTGGGTATCTTTTCAAGATTGTTCAAGATCAGGAGGCGACATCGGCGTTCATCATTGAGGCTCCATGATCAATCTCCACCTGATTTCCGGTCTAACCTAGTCCATTCTCTGGAGAGTTTAGACGGAAGTCATCTGGCCAATCATCCAGGAAGACAACCGGGTCTTGGTGAATGGAACTCTATCTTGTTCTGGCGCCCATCGGCGACGAGTTTGTCTACCCTCTTGTACGGTCCACCCTCTCCGGATTATCTGGCAGGGTTGCAGCTATCTCAAAGGCTTAGAATGGTCTTCATTATTGCTCTGGATAGCAGGAATTAAGGACGGGTCATCCCATTGTTACGGCACAGAGACGGAACAACGCTCAATGGTCCCGGAGCTGGGTTGTTGCAATTAACTGGAACATAGATATCAGCTTGCAAGTACCGATATCCGGGTAGGATCACCGACTGGTAAAGCTATACATGGTGGCTCTTGTCTTCCCCGGACCTAGCTGGTGGCGGCCAATGTCGAGTCAAAATCCACGATCGTGTGGTTCCCCGGATGCGGGGAAGTGCCCTCTGCGGCGAGACTTACTCCAGTAGCGACAGCAACCGGGGAACATAGGAACTTGAATGTCACTGTGTCCACTAGAATCGAATCAAGAGACCGACGAAGCAGAAATGGAGAGCTTACTTCGAAGTTCATGAGGTCAGGTACGAAAATAAGCAAATTCAAGCCTCTTCCAGTGGTCTACGTTTCGTAATGCAGATCTGAGGCTGTAGAAAGGTAGCCATTATCCTCGTGCAATTACTCCGAGCTTGACACAGAACGTGGTGGTAGTAGCTCTCAAACGCCAGCCTGCGCAGACGGAGGAATACACGAGGCCTCGCGTTAAACATGAGTTTCGACGAAACGTCCAATTGGGCATAGCCATCATCTTCGGCCCCTCGAATGTGTTATCCGCATTCCGTGCATCCCTGCTTGTACATATAAGATATCTATGATTTTCCCGCTCTGCGTATCCTACTCTCTCATCCACAAAACTCCTATCCCCTCAGCCTCATTGTCCGCTTTGACGACATATCCTCGTCCCGAAAAGGCATATTTGGATCGCGCCTGTCTATAACTTCCCTTTCAACTTTCCTGATATAGGACATCCTTTGTCCTACCATCTCGCGGGTGTGAACCATACGAACGTCGAACTGCCCGTTCATTGAAGCCTCGCCACTCATACTGTAGTTCTTTGCATTTTAACCTCACCCCTTGCCCCGAAATTGGCTGATATAAGAATGTCCAGACATTGTTTTCGGCCACGGCATTGACCCAAGCGCTTGTTCACTGTTCGCTGTACGCCCTCTTTATTCCACCTCCAACTGTTCCCCCGGTTAATCTTTCTCTTCCGCCACTCCGTCGTATGCTTCAAAATTTCTGCAGAGATGGCTTCCGATTCACCATCACCGCATAGTGTACGAAAACAGATCGTATGCCCACCAAGCCCAACTATTTCGCCAGCACAGGCAATCGCGGACGCATGGAAACGTGAATCGATGGAAAACCAAGAAAGGTGGAAGCAGATCGACGTGGAGGTGAAGACGCGGTATGATTCACCTCGAAGACCGAATCGCAAAACCAGGATGTAATTAAGCCTACGAGGACCTGTCTGTATATGCCAGGTGAGAGCGGTTTGCAGCCTTCGCCGTCATCTTCCTAACAGAAAACAAAAAATCGTTTAGCATGAGCATTCTTGCCCTATTTCGATTTTCGAGCAGAGATGTGATTTTCTGGGGGGAGCCCAGACAGTTGGTTGGGGTGAGCGGATCGAGAGGGACTGGAGAGTTGCTGGCGTCGTATTTATACCGTCAATAAGAAAGGACTGACGATCATGAAACGAACGAACTTACAATTTGTATAACGACTGCTTTTCCTGCAATGAACTTTTTTATCTTGTGGCTGAAACTGGACCCTCGTCAGGTTTGTCTTGCTCCATTTCGCTGTCATCGTAGTCGTCCTCATCCTCATCCTCATCTTCCTCTTCGAGGGCAGCCTCGGCCTCAGCTTGAGCCTGAGCAGCCGAGGCAGCACTCGCAATAGCAAGTTCGAGAAGCTGCGCTTGCTCGTCTGAGAGCCCGTACATCGATAAGGATGGTAGCGGTTGATGATTTTCAGGGTTCTCGCCCAGATTTCGAGGTTGCAACGAATTGTCAACATCGGTTGGTACGTCCATTGCTTGGAGGTCTGCAGATGATTGATCCGTCGTCGTCTGCCCTGTTGACGTTGGCGGAACAGGCATGGAAAGCGGCAAACTCTGCGACTGAGCGCGGGCGATAACACTTGCCAGTGTCACCTGTCCCGCCGAGGGATCTATGGCTATCGGTGGCGGATGACCCACAGGGTTTCCGAGAGCGTTGCCAACGAGTGCTTGAAGGAGCCCATGTAGCGTGAGGACAGAGGACTGGATTCCTGCGATGACGGCGGGGTTGATCTCGCCTTCGTCGACGGTTCTGAGATCTCGATATGTGTGGTGGCTGGCCGACGCCGTAACCACCCCGGATGCTTCGTTGACCGCGATTCCGTTCCATAGCTTGGCCCTCCTCTCCTCCCGTAGCGCATCTTCTGCCTCGGCACCCTCCAGCTGCACCTCGATGACCCCTGCTATTAGACAAATCTCGCTTTTTGGGCCCCGGTTCTTCGTCCCGGTCTTATGCCGTTTTATTGCGTCGCGTCTGGAAAAGACCTTCTGGCAGCCCTCGCATTTCCATGCCGTCTTGTCGTGGAGCTTGACGTGTCGCTTTAGGTCGTGATTCCGAGCGAAGGACGCGGGGCAGATGGTGCAGCGGTATGGTCGATGGGAGGAGTGACTCCGCTGGTGAGCTCGCAAGCTGTATAACCGGGAAAAAGTTTTCTGACAACCCGCCACTAGACAGGGATAGACAGCCGTTCCGATATCAGTCGCCATGGGAGACGGCTGGCCAGGGTTCCAGGGGTACGTGTGGGGAAAGGGAGCAGATGGAGGTGGATGGGGCACTGCGTCCGGGGGTGAGTGTCCTATTTGTATCCCGCTCAGCACACCGATGACTTGGATGAGACCACTGATCTCTTGCAAAGCGTGCATACTAGGTCCGCCGCCTGTCGATGATGTAACAGCGAACAGGAAGACTTGATGAAGCTGGAGACGGATGGAGGACACCAGAGGCGGATCAATTGCCTGTGGGGGCGAAGAACCTAAGCTCTGTGCTATTATTCGCACAGCTTCTACGACTTGGTGCTGGAGATCACTGTCTGGGACGTATGGTCTCTTATAAGCGTGAGGGTGCATCTGATGCCCTTCGTCAAATTCTTCGCGCTTTCGTTTTCCTCTATCCAGCTGGATGGCCGACGCGTTTGACTGCTTCAGATTTCCGAAAAGCACCTCCGATTTGGCAAGTGTGATGATAATCTGGCTGAGAGGAGCTGCAATACCTTTCGCAACGCCTCCAGAGGACGTGCACTGATACAGAATGTCAAGTATGTTCGGTCCGTTGGGTATAGCTGCAGACAGTAAGGCGGCCTTAGCCTGTGGGTCGTTCTCGACGAGACCCAGAATGACTTGCATGGTAGAGAGTATAGCATCTTCCTTCCTGGGAGTACGAGCGGTCTTTACTGCTGCAGACGATGGAGCAACGTCCATAGTTGCGTCTGAAGCTTCAACTAGGATTGCATCGTGGGCATCACCAGTTGTAGCCGTTCCAGCTGTAGTTGAAGAGTTTCGTTCAGCGGTAGCCTTGCTTATATCTGCCCAGAGCTCTGCTCCTAGTCTCCTGGCTATCTCTTGGGCCTCTTTGTCGATGTCCTCGTCGTCATCATCTTCGTCGTAGTCCTCATCCTCATCCCAGTCTTCAGGCTTGCTTGCTTCTGTGGTCATAAGCGCGTCCCTTGGTTCCTCCATCGCTAAATTGGGTGCTTGTGCATCCAAGTTCCAATACTGCACCACTAAAGCAGTTGTAAGACACACAAGTCCTGGGTAGAATGAAAGTCGATGTACAGGATTAATTTGTTGCCTTGTATCCACCCGATTCGGAATTCTATTGTGTACAGTTGCTTGTTTGAGCCATTTTGATGATCTACGCGTTATCTTATCACCGCGCTTTGTACAACTTTGCTCTATTTTTTGAACAAGAAATCCGAACCGTCGAAGTGCTATCCCCAGGTCGCCCATTCCCCAAAATTGTCTCTTGCTACACCCATGTCGTCGTCAAAGGCCGTCAAGGATCTCACAGCCGGCACTGTCGGGGGCATTGCCCAGGTCAGCAGAGCGCTCTCTTATTGGGGATCGCATGTTCACATGGTACCTTCGCGTAGGTGCTCGTGGGCCAGCCGTTTGACATTGTCAAAGTTGTGAGTAAGATCCTGTGAAATTCTGTCTTCGACTCTAATGATAGCTCGTGTCTAATTTCACTGGTAGCGTATGCAAACAGCTCCGAAAGGGACCTACAGTGGGATGTTGCATTGTGCAGGTGGAATCTTGAAGAATGAAGGTCCCCTTGCGTTCTACAAGGTATGATTCCTCGACATATTTCGAAAACATATCTTACATTGTCCCAAGGGTACCTTGACCCCTCTTCTAGGCATTGGTGCATGCGTCTCCATTCAATTCGGCGCGTTGGAGTACGCGAAACGCATCTTCGCTGCCCAAAATCTAAAATTAGGACAAGGAGGAGAAACTGGGATGACTCTAACAGGCCAGCAACTCTTGCTAGCTGGTGTTTTTGCTGGACTCGCCAATGGCGTTGTCTCTGGGCCCGTCGAGCACATTCGCATACGTGAGTCATACCCCAATATTCTACGTACGCCTCAACTGACTGTTGTCGTTATTATAGGACTGCAAACCCAGTCGCACACCAATAGACTCTACAATGGTCCTTGGGATGCTATCAGGAAAATTTATGGCCAACGTGGTATTGCTGGTATTTACAAGGGCCAGGCCGTCACACTCCTTCGCGAGGCCACGGGGTACGGGGTGTATTTCCTAACATACGAGAAACTCGTCCAACGGGAGATGGCGAAAAAGAACATTAGGCGAGACCAGATTAGCCCTACAAATGCGGTTCTGTATGGCGCTACAGCTGGCTACGCTGTGAGTTTGTCTTCTGCCCTCAGTGATTTTGAGCACCGCTAACGAACAACACGTTGTCATTACACAGCTTTGGGCCGTGATCTACCCAATAGACATGATCAAGTCGCGAATGCAGACCGACGGATTCACACCTGCAACTGGGCAGAAATACAAGTCTACTTTGGACTGTGTCCGTACTGTCTGGCGAACAGAAGGCGTCGGCGCGTTTACCCGAGGACTAGGGCCGACGTTAATTCGGTGCGGCCGTGTTGTCCGTATCATCCGTCGGAGCATAAACTCATGTCTTTTGTCTGTATCTTTCATAGCTCGCCTTTCGCGAATGGGGCTACATTCCTCGGCTTCGAGATGGCTATGCGTGTCTTGGACAAGCTATAGTCATTCTCAAACTAGCTTTCGTCTCATTCAAGGCCTCATCAGGTTATGACAGCGAAGTTTGAATGGCACTTTGTGGCCTGACATCTTATTTGGCTACATTGCGACTGCAATGACGCTAGTAGAGGGGTTCGTCGACCACCCCATGCTACCTCGGACCATCTCCAACATGCTTCCTTTAGACCGTAGTCTCATAATTTATTGGTCCATTTGGTTTACTCTCCGCATTTAAGTCTGTTAGAGCACTAGTAAATGCATGACAATTTTATTACACTTTCATGAATTTAGGCCTTCATAGATTCTTCCAAGGTAATCCGTATCTATGGTATATACTTACGGTCCACAGATATTTCATTTGATTCAATTCTGGAGATCAAATCTCTATTAGAATGGCAACCTCTACGCTAATATGGTTTACGATATCATAGAATGAGACTGTATGTAAATACTGCAAGTCCTCGCGAAGGTCGTTAAGCCTCGTGTAAGTAGTATTCACCACAAAGACTGTTAGTTTAACGGGAGTTGCTCGCGAGCTGTACATACTCGACTTTCGAAGAACATGCACCAACATGTTTCCGTCTCTCAACATTTCTCTGTGGTGGCTACCTTCTTCGCCCCCTTCTCCAGTATCACTACTTCGTGAATGACCTCGGGCTCTTCCGGTTCTGAGTATGCCCACATAACGCCTTCTCCATCCAAAAACATCACCCCCATCGCTTCAAACCGCTCTACCCACCATATGCATACATCCTTGATCATCGAATCTCCGTGCGCCTCGACGAGAAAGCCAGCTGTTTGTATAAGTTCCAATCGCGGATACTTCTCCACCGTCAGCGATATTAAGTGCGTCTTGGTGTCCGATGGCTTGTCTGGGTAAAGACTCTCGGCTGTGATGCCTCGAATGCCAATACGACGTAGATTGGGGTGCGGTAGAGTGATGAAATCGCTGGATGTGCATGAGTAGGTGAGAGATTCGAGATTCGAGCAGACCTCTGGCCCGAGGAAAGAGTCCGGAGGAACGTGATCAGACCCTCTCTTGTAAGGTGCGTTGTCGGGGTCCAACTCAGAGTCCGCGGCTGGAGGAGGTAGGTCAACTGCCAGGAGACACCTTCCATGAACTTTGAGGAATGCTTTGAGTGGTTCGTGGTCGCGTGATGACCAACCTGGTGTTCGCAATGTCAGGTTCCGAAGGTTTGGTAGGTCGATGAGAGTTGCTGTGCTGAGGCTTCGGGAATGGGTCGAGACAATGAGATCTGTTACACACGGAAGGGTCGGTCTAGGGGCTGAAGGTGATCTCACCGCAGGATCGCGACCTGTGAAGTGTCGGAGGTCAAGGATTCGCAGTGACTTGAAAGAGCCTAGGAACTCGGGGGTTGCGAGAGAGTCCGAGTCTTTCCAGGAGAGACCAAGAAGTGACGGTCCCAGTACGCCAGAGAGGCCCTGAAGAAACTCAATGGGCAGCTGGTGAATCCAGTTTCCACTCAAGAAGTGTAGGTTTGGACAACATCGGAGGATCTTGAAGGTAGTCTGGAGGAATTTGATGTCCGACGATCCACGTACAAAAGTGTAAACTTCAATATATCGCGTCCATTCGCCGTAACCATATGATTGTGCCTCCTGAGTGGTGTGCGGCGTTTCTGACGAGTGACTGCTAGGTCGAGGAATCCGACTCCGTTCAAACGCCTGAAGCATTGCATTCGCACGCGCTGGACTTCGTATAACGACGTGTCTGTATAGGATCTGCACGGCTATGCGTCTCCATGATCTAGAAACAAGAACGAGGGCAAGTTTAGTCCTCATCGCCAGAGAAGGCGTGTTGGCGCCCATTGCGTTGGTTGTGATCCGTCTTGGAACAAATGGATCCAATGGCTTGATGGTATAGTGTTGATGCACATAAGTTGCAAACTGAAAGATCTCCAGCCATATCTCCAATGGCAGATCAGGTGGAGGTTGTGGTGCCTTGGGCACGAGCTTCGCTTGGAACGGTGCTGAAACGGTGAAAGAACTGGGACAGGATAAGAGGTTCGCTTTCAGAGACTTCTGAGTTCAACATTACCATCTAAACGGAAATATATTGCTTTTCCATCTATGAAGGAGAGACTGCATGGTGGTCAGAACGAAAGAAAGGAACAAAGGTCTTTAGCCGACGTGACTCCAAATGGACGCGTCCGTTGTAATTATGATATTGCGCTCTGAGATCAGCCAAGCAAGTACAAACAACCTACTCATCGTTTCACTCGACGTCGACGACATTTCCCGTAATGTTGCCGCCGTTCTCTTTGTGCCTACTCTTCTCGTCGGTACTGCAAGCTACACAGGCAGTGGATGTTTATCTTTCGCCTGCACCTTCTCACTTGAGGTCGACGTTGTCCCCAGAGGACGCCAGTGCTGCGCTCTCTCGTCATCTTGGTGTGGAGGTGTTCGAACCACTACGAGACGCTTCGGACTTGGCCCACAGTGATGACTACTTTGTCGGTCAAGGCGGAAAGAATGCCCTCGTTCTAACTATGGATGAAAGTGATGTCGATGGTGCGTGAACAACCTAACGGCTTCACATTGGCTGACTATATGCCTATTGCAGCTATCCTACCGTTCTCCCTACACCCTTCATTCGAGTTGGAAACGCCTTCAGCTCACGTCTCCTCTCTTTCATCTGTCGTGTCGACCTATCTTCACAGAGCTAGCCACTCATTCGCGTCGATATTTCCTTCCAGGGAAATTGCCCTCCTCGAGGATGTGAAGGCACTTGCCTCGTTCTTCGACATGGGACAGGAACCTGCATTTGCTGCTATTGATCTGGCGAGGCTTCATGCCATTGGTCAATCTCATGGCAAGACCAGCGAAGCGTATACACAGGTGGCGGATGAATTGCTCACACTGTTGGAGGAGCTAGTCCAAGATGACAGATACCGTGTCGCCGTCCTCACTTACGCCGCGCCCTCACCCGTCTCTCTGAACAAGAGGCAAACCCCTCAACAGACTCAGGCTCCTCTACCTTCCACTGCACCTCCTCAGCAACCTATCGGTTCCGTCTCTACATGCTTCGCATCTGCTGACAAGTGCAGTAACGAAACATCAAGCTGTTCAGGAAGAGGCAAATGTGTTGAAGCCTCAAAGGCAGGCAAGACGTGCTTTGTTTGCAGCTGTGGTGTTTCGACAACCGGAGAAGGAAACAAAGTGAAGACCACATATTGGGCAGGGGAAAGCTGTGAACGAAAGGACGTCAGCGGGTATGTCTTATTTACCCTTTGGAGCCACACATACTGAATTCATCCATGCAGGCCATTCGTTCTACTAGCGGGAACCGGCATTGGCATTATCCTTCTAATTGTTGGTTCAGTGTCCCTGCTGTATACCATCGGCGAACAATCTCTCCCGAGCACTCTTCTGGCCACCGCCGTCCATGCAAAGCACGAGTGAAGACCGGACCGTTTACCGGATAGTTCGTGGGCGTTTTGGGATTTCTACTTCAAAATGTAGACGATCGCGCTCAGGACCTTACAGACCTAATATGCTAAGTAAAGTTGTAATGTCGATCCTGCTATGGATTTATTTCTCGACGATGAAAACCTGTCTTCCAATTTCAGGTGAAGGCAGTCCTGCATAGACTTCCTGCACATACATTGAGTTCTGAATCCGGAACTTGCACTACGCTCTTGCATTAAGACACCGATTTCTGTGCATTTTCTACTCATGCTATTTGTACCCTTAGGCTTGCAGACCACTTTGCACCAAATACCGGGAAATGCATACGGCTGCTCTTGTTGCCTTATTCTCCGCTCCGATTCCTCCGAAAACTATGAGCACATGATAATCAGGTAGAGTTCGCCTTTCCTCTCATTCAAGCCCTATCCTGAAATCTCTATCTGTCTTTAGAGTATTAATATGTTCAGCGCCCAGTCTCAATCCCTGATCCCCGTTGGATGTAGGGATTGGATTCTGTCTGACTACTGGGAATGTTCTCCCGAATATTCCACACGACCTGATAACCAGTCTATTCGCTTGAAATCCTACGTGTTAAGCCCCATTGTGCCTAATGGCAACGCCCATCGGGCATCACCCCACGCACTCGATTACGGATTAAATCCAAAGGCAAATCTCCCTTTGCTTATCAAGTACACTGTACGTTGCTGCCTTCCGTCTTTTCATTCAGAATGTGCAAATCAATTGAACCATAGCACATGTATCGTCGTAACTAACTTTGGTACGATTCTGACATAAACTCCCAGAGTCTATCTGATTAAAACTTTATTCCCAGGGGAATTCGCACAAGATGTTATTCCTGAGATCCAAGGACCATGTGCGGGGTTGTTTTTAACCTAAGCCTTCGTGGTCTTTGAGTGAGTTATGCCATGGCTGGCGGAGAGGTCTATTTCAGCCGCCGGCTTTCTGTGCAGTCCCACCCCACTATTATAATTAACTTCTCATGTCTAGCCAGGGAGACGTTTAGATGCGTACAGTAAGCACTGAAGGCGTGCGACTCCATCAACCCATTCGCGTCAATATGGCCGCCTACGTGATGGCTGAAATTGACGAAACCGAAGGTTAGATCAGTACCGATGAAAATCCAATTCATTCCACGCTTATCCTTGAGACTCAGACTGTCAGTGTCAAAACAGAAACTTAACCCAGATCTCATGACTTGGTTAACTATACAGCCCATAGGGACATCGTTATCAGATTCTATTATGATCAAACCAAGTTCGATTGGATGGTACTTAGTATGAGATGGGTAATTTCAATGGATCCCCTCACGCCGAACGGCTGGGTTGTTGACAGTCTTGCCGGTCTCACCTACGCTTTTATAGACTCTTTGACATACCAATACTCCATTCTTGGCCTTCTCTTGATTGGTGGAGATGGTTGTGAGCATTCTGAACCGTAGCAGGGGCAGCGGCGATGGGATTAACCCCCCACATGTTTACCCCGACTGTGGGTGCTTCGTGCAAGAACAGAAAGGGCCACGTTTAAGCTCATTAGGCCAGACAGCTGCCGACCTCGATCTATGTGAAGTTTCATTATTTATCACAGGGGTATAAAAGTAGTGTGTGGTACACCTAGCGGCGCAGGGCTCGTTCATGTTACCAAGAATCGCTAGTACCTATAATGGTGCAGGGAGTATATCAGAACCGACTCGTTCATCTGACCAGCTGATACTCCAAATGTTACATTACGAGAGAAATAAGTCGAGACAGATGCCGAAGAGAACTAGATGATGTCAAACTAACGCGAATGGATAGTTCCACACCAATGCCTATCTGGGCTATCTTTGCCAATACATGGGAGTAGGGCTTGATATCGTATGTGAGCGCCGCCGCCGGTCGTCGAAGCATGAAGTCAACATCATCAAAAGTTTCTCGTCTGTAGGATGCCGCCTAGGAGGAGGGTGTTCTTCCAGATATGAAAGGGGTACTAGCACCTCTCTACCATTTTCTTCCGATGAAGCAGAGCTCGAAGGCCTTTGGGGATTGGCGATGGACTGTTCTCGTAGCAGGTCAACATCGGACCATGTAGTTGGATGTTGGCTCGGGCGTGTGGTGGGCGAAGAAACGGGCGGAGACACCCGTGGCGCGTAAGGAACATATTCCAGCCTCGTGAACACAGGACTTTCTGACTCTGGATTGAAGATATGATCCGGTCTTCCCTTGGCAGATCGTGCGCTTTTGTATCTCCCAGGAGGAACAGATATTGATGCCAGCTGAGGAATATCGTCGATAGATCGCAGACGGTTAACAGTATCTTCAGTGAAGTAGGCGACTGGTAGGGTTGGATCATTCAGTGATGATCAAGTAAAAGTAGCCACTACACGACTCACTTAGATGCCACTTCCGCTGTCCCCTGGGTGTGTCGACGAATACAGTATATGTTTGTTTGATTAAGACGGACCGCGAAGGATCATGGGCTGAGGACCTGATAACCGTGGTGTGAATAACACTCGAAATATATTCACATATAGCACAATCTCACAAGCTGTCCGTGAAGATCTGCTGTGAAGAGGACTTTTCGTGGTAGAAGAGGAATCCCTAAAAGAAAGGCTCGTGTAAATAGCGGCATTAACAAAGGAAGGGTCATCTTTACCTCTCGTACTCTTGACGGCCCCCACCGGATACCTGTTCTCGCATCAGTATCAGAGACAGGAGTGTAGTGAGAGTTAGTCACCATCTGTCCACCGTTCAATACCAACCTAGGAACCAAATATGAGTAACACAGTTACGAGCAGATGAAAGCACGTACTCCGGTCAGCTCTGCGTGTGGTCCCCTCTCCTCCCAAACATAGACAGAGCCAGTAGATATGAGACTACGTTCTTCTGTGTCCAATCGTCGAGTGACCATAGGTAGGACATTTAGGTAGACAGAGTGGAAAATGATGCGGGCATCTGCAGGAGATCGCACCCGAATTCCTGTAATAGTGGCGCGTTGCATAGCAGGAGGGGGGGATGTGTGGTATGTAGAGGAAAGTGGCTTCTGACATATAATGCGTCTTTAAAGAGGATTGCCGGTCCCCGTCAGAGAAGATTCACAGGACTCAGGAGGAGATATCAATGGACCTGATGGGGCTGTTGTCCTTACGACATAAATGTTCGCTAAAGATATTTCAATCCCGATATTAGAGTTTTAGAAACCGCTTGGAGGTCAGGGGTGCCAGATAGCGGGAGCACGATAATGGGGATGTTCCTGGCATTTTCGCCAAGAGATGCATCGTCCGCCTGTAGATCTTGGTCGTCTTGCAACGAGTCAGTTATTTAGGGCCACTGAAAGCCACTGACAAGTCGAGATAAACTTCGGAAGACCCAGTTAACCCAAATTAGCCAAGGGCAAGATTAACTTGTGTCGTTCTTCCGGAGCGACGGGGTAAACCTTCATCCTCGCGAGCAAGCCATGGTCTGAACATGTGTTCGCATATATCAATCATTTTTGGTGTTTTGAAAATATAGCGACTCCATAAGACTCACCACAACTTCACGTGGATCAGCACGCCTGCCTACCAGCAGTCCCCGGATGGTTAGCTACTGAGATGGTAATCCCGAAGTATATGCGTTTCAAGTGGAGGTCGTAAGGTTTCGTAACGCCAACTAACTCGACAAAACGGCTAATCTACGCGTGATGGGAATAATAATGAAAACAAAAATTACTAAAATATATTTCGGGCGCCTAACGTTCGGGAGTTCCCATCCAACGCGAGCCCGATTGTCTGGACACACAAACTCAGCCATCTATCATAATCGGTATGGCAATTGCTTCTCCAGCGAAATGCATGGACCACCAAGATCACAAAACGTCAAAGTTAAAAGTGAACCACAATCACTGTGTATATCGTGGCAGAAGATCTTATACGGCCCGGGTTTGTCGACCCTTCATGATGAAACTGAGCTTCGATCGCTGGTGCGCCACTCGTGTGCTGTTCCTCCTCAGTTTGGGCAGCTGAAAAGAATTCCGGCCGCTGCTAACCACTATCTTTGAGATGATTGTCTTTCTCTAAAAATGCTTTGATGGCTCATTGCTGTTGGCGTTTAAACGTTTGAACCCTAAAAAGCCACTCGACCTCATTTCCGCGATGCAAAATCTGACAAATCGAACAAAAATTATTTCCAATCCCCTGACAACTGGTCCCTTTTGCAGAGAATATATTACGTGCGAAACTCCAAGGTGACTCAATGGCTAGGTCATGAATGCATGATGAAAGGTACACCGCGCATAGAGTCGCAACGGATCACTGGATACAAACAAAGGACGAGAGTGGCACTCACCTTTCCTTGTCTGACAACATACAATCCAACTGAGGTTACAGACCTGCACATGGGCGGACCGCAACGTAGCACACGAGGCAGTTCATGAAGATCCTCCTGCCCTGTCCTGGAAAGATTGGTCTAAATATCATGGAGATCACCCATCTGGGGACAAATTGTCTCCTCATATTTCCAAAACTTCTTTCCGGAGCAGACTTGTCGAGGTACCAACTGACAGAATCATTATGCGTGGAGGTTTTGACCCTGATCCACGTGGATTTGCGGTAATTTCCAGTCGTCTGTAAGCCCAGTCCTGCCCGGTCTTCCCGAGTGCAGCCTTTCATAAGAGTGCAGAAATCTCACTCCGTTCGGATTCAAGTTTGCCCATGGCCGCGCGACCGCTCGAGGACCCTTAAGTTTCCCTCAGGAGAAGCCAGGTGTTTGTTTGATCGAGACACGGAGATCGCCCGATATTCACCACCACGCAAATTTCGAAAAGCATAATTCACGCGTTTACTAGCCTTGCCTCAAATGGTTCGCAAAAGCATTTGTAAATGATCAGATATAATAAAGGCATTCGCGTACCCACCGTGGCCGTTATCTGGTACCTCTCTGGCCGAAACAGTTTAGTGATGTGATCAGGATATTATTGGGTCTGCAGGACCCCCGATCCTCTGATTCTGTCCATGTACCTCCAACTAGAATGTATATTTTAGTTGTACCCCGATAACTAGAGCATAGAACGCAAGTGGATTCAATTCTGATCGCAGACCGAATTCACTCATGCCTCGGAATTGTAGCGCCTTAGTATCCTCGGTGTATCCCACAAGGTCATCTGCGCGAGCTATTTAAGCCATGTTCAACGCTCGTCAGAAACAAGATTGTATCCGAGGGCTGACGGGCGTTTGGATCGCTATCCTGTCGTCGCAAAGCCCCACGAAGCTCCAAACAATTGAAGCACGAGCTGAAAGGTAGACATGATGCATCAAGCCCGGTTGAGAGGTTCCGTTATGCCTGAAGAAAGCCGCCGACCACGAGCTTTTAGGGGTAGTATGTAGGTAAAATACCGCCAATAAAAGGAATTCCTCTACACTAGGTTGGGCGCTCCCGATGTTTCAATATCAGATATGTCTCAACTATAGGCACTAACCGTTTCAATGGAGAAATCCGTGCTATTGCTCAGTCCTCATGTCTTCAGCCCGGGCCGATTGCCTCGAAGCCACGTGGCCATGTGACCTTTCCAGGGAGTGTGGCGCAGCTTCAATTCATCTAGCTTTTGGCACCGTGGAAAGAGGTCGCTTCTCGAGACTTTGTATGGCATTCGCGTGGATTCTAAAGGTACCGATGACTAGACAGGAAAAGTGAATGCATAGGACGTTTTTCTTGGGGTGAAAAGTACTGCGGATATGTGCTCGTTGTTGTTTATGAAGTGACACTTAGGCTGGCTGGTAAACGACCCTTGATATGTTAAAAGATTAAGCTCGATTAAGTCCGTACCGACCTCAAGGAGCTTCCAATCCTAAAATCTCAAGGAAATAAAGATCGCGGGTCATAGTTTACAAAACAAAAATCGTAGTATTTCGATTGCTACCGAAAGAAAGGACACCAACAGACGCCATAATTCTATCCCATTCAGACCATATCACGAAGCTATGCGAGCATACGGACTAGTTACGTTAACTTCGTTGTCAAGTTCTTGATAGTAAACATGAAGAAGCACCCATGAAGGTCGACGGGGTCTACGCCGACTTGTCGGAGGCTTGATTCCGTGGACCTGTACGTCTGGAATTTGAAAGCCTTTTGGTGGACAACGTCTTCTCTCAAGTGTCAAGTCAAGCCGCATTACCTCCCCGCTGCAGTCTCGCGGGGACGCTTACCAATTTTATTCAGCGTGTCAGCTTTCAAGTCAAAATACACAAAGGTAGGTAGTCGAAAGAAAATAGTCGTTATTTTGCTTGAAGGTGACATTGAGGACCTCGAGGTATGTACTACGTTCTTCCATTCTATTTCTGTCCGTTCGTCGCCATGTTGCGGGCATTCCCGCAGACAATGCCAAGTCCCCGATATTATGGCAAATACAAATACTTGCGAGGTCTGTCAAAGTTCTGCCTAAATAGTAACTAGATGGATTGGGTTGCACGAATGGTAGCCGTGCTACTACATACTTCCACGACAACAAAAAGGAGATGTGGCTGCTAGTGGCTGCTTCACTAATGCCTGAAAGTTTTATCAGACCAAACGCTGTTAAATTCGGAGAATTTAACATCCTCAGCGGCCGTATCCTGCGCAGGGCTTAAGATAGCGGATTTCCGATTCCGGCCCGGGCCACCTTATGTCTCTACCCCGTATAAAAGCTTCCCTCATCGTCTGTCGTCCAGGCACCTGACACTATCACCGGTTTGAATAATTCAGAGCACACCCCCAGAGTGCCAGTGCCTCTGGTATATTCCGACGTCAGTTCCATGCTGCACAGCGACGTCGGCAGGTGTCTTAACTTTTCACCTCTTGAAACAAGGCGACATTTAACATCACCGTATGACTACCATGCTCCGAGTCTGACGAGTGTATATCCACCTCAAGTCCCGAACGATTGGATTATCTAGTCGTCCACAAGATACGTAACTTATTAATATATGAGAGTTAGATATGGATGATGTGTGCGTCACTCGTTCCAGTTGTCATTTACCAACATGCCGGACAGTGATCAAGACGGTGAATAGGTTGGTGTGTGTTTGAAGAGTTGGTCGTTTGTTGACTTCCTGCGTCCATACCTCATATCCGATTATAATAAGCTGTGATAGATCAAGGCAGATCAAGGCCTATCAAGGCTTGATCAATAGAGGGTCAACATGCTAAGCTTAACTCCGTCACGTCTGTTACAGTGGAACCAATTCCTTCTCTGGTTTCTACGATCCGAGATGAACATGAGGTAAACCGGGCTATAGACGACCAATCGACCATTTATCAAGCGCCGTCCTGATACATTGTGGAACCATTTAAGGAAGTGCTTTTCATCTCGACACCTCTCGGTCCGAGCTCTGGGCTTCCCACCCCATATTTATACTCCATTTTGCGACCATCGACAAACAATCTGAAATCATGCAAACAATGTGCTCTCGAACCGTCTGGACTCTGGTCCCGTTCGGCTATTCAAAATATATAATCTCCAATAAGTGGAACCAAATTGACTAATTAACACTATCAATCATTCGTGGTGGTAGATCACCTCGGTTGATTCCAGAAGCTCGGTATAATAGGAAGGTGAGTAATAAGTATCCAAACCGGCGCTTTGGTTTGGAGAAATGGGTCATACCCGATGTGGTTGGCAGAAATTATATCAATGAGAAAATCAAAAGTCAGTGTTGGGAAATGGGTTACATCTGTCGATGACATCTCGAGGGTGCTCAGGAGAGTGGATGACAGATGCGCCTCGGGCTCCAACGATCCCTGCCTCACTGTATGTAGTCTGCACCCGGATACGACAGCAGAGCCAGACATAAGATAGTCAGTATGCCTACTGGTTGCCAGTTCATCTGAGCTTGGGCTTCCGAAGATTATCCTGGAATCGTGAAGTGCCTCTGGTTGTACTGCATCAAGAGGAGTCGTTTATTCAAGAACAAAGCAAGGGTAACAATACCACCCATACTGCCGGAGGAGCTTTGACCTGCACCGGCCTTCATGCCACTCCGTCTCAGAAGTTTGGATCAATCAATTTGAAGCCGACCGCCGCTCTCATAAGCGTTCTTTCTCCTCAGATCCATGCTATAAATCAGTGGCGCCTTTCGTTGGGTCTTTCCGACCTCAGAGCTCATCTATCTCTCATTCGTGCTTCAATCTGAGTCAAACTCGAATCCAAATCCGTAGGCTGAAGCTTGAAACTCGCTTAGGTGCGATGTTATGTACGCGGGAACGCGGATGGTCCACCATGATAAATAAGCGCCATCTATCTAAGAATAGAGCAACGTCGAGGACTACCGCAAAGCTTGCGCTTGAGAGCTGATAATCGTGCACCGAGTAAGCAAGCCCGACCGACGTATATTTCGAAACAGAATGTACGGATCTTAAATAAACGCGAGGTACGAGACGTGTTTCAATCCAAACTTGTGACTGGAGATTGTCTGCATCTGATAGCTCAGTCTATCATTGTCTCCTGAAAGGTGTAGGAGGAGTATGGGAGTGATATCAGACGCTTGTCTGACTGTAAAACCCGATTGAAGGTCATATGAAACACTCTCTTCAATTTGGTCACCAAATGGGCCTGCTGCATGGGACGACGGATTCTTATAGATAGGTTACCAGTGAAAATAAGTCACTGTTGGGCAATGGGTATTATATCTGTTTCTACTTTATTGTATGACATCTCGAGGACACTCAGAATAGATGACGGATGCGCCTCTGGTTTCCTTAAATTACTGCACCCGGATACAACACCAGAGACTTTGTCTTGTGAAGGTCAAATATATGTATATCTCAGGGGAACGTGAAGATACGGGTGCATAACGACAGAAACATGGAAAAAGTCCTATACACATTGATAACGGTCATTCACATGGCAAGCTGTCAAGTTATATGGGAGTACGTCAGGAGCCGACGATACCGAGTCGAGGTTGCGCTGTCAAGGATTGATGAAAAAACCGTGTTCGACAACGTCCACTCAACGTCAACGACGCCCACATTTTCCGCCACGATCTTTTCTCTAATTGATCTGTCTATCGGTTGTCAATTCGTCTGTTCTTGGTTTCAAAAGTTCGTCGAATGAATCGCAGTTGTGCCTCTGGTTTGGGTTGCGTAGGGATGTTCCATGCATTCAAACGAAGTGGAGACAAACCTAATCCCTCGAACAATTCTCCGGTTATTTTCTTTGATATTCAGTCCTCGGGCATCAGAGTCGAACATCGAATTGCACCCCCGGTGAACTTTCTTTCAACCCGCAAGCGCTTCGTAAAATGTCCCATCTTCAAGATTATGAATCCCCTTCTATGAAGGATTGATGGAGTTTCACTCCAATAAATGTTCTTTCTTGGCCAATTCATACTGTAACTGCCAAACACATGCTGTCATGCCCTGCTCGCCCTTGTGCTCGCCCTCCATTTCTCTTTGGTTCCTGCTTCCCACTAGGAAAACCCGAGAACCTTGCCCGTGAGGCACCGACGTCCAACTCCGAATCTGTAGACTGAAGTTTGACGCAAAATGTCCATCACTTCCACGCGAAATGGTTCTTCGCGGGAACGCGAACGGTCCGAGCATAGTTTTAAGCGCCGTCCGTCTAAAAATAGACCAATGTCCGCTGAGGAGCTGAGGCGAGAGTCCTTACAAACGATGCATCTAGTTGGTTAGGTACTTGAAGCTTCATGTAATATGTAGCTTGAGACTGAATATATGTTCTTTTCAAGAATTATGTCACCCGAGAGATGTTGCAGGCTTTGGGAAGCTTGTCGAGTAATAGTACGTAAAGTTGTATCAATAGCTACGACGGTGGCTCACTGGCAGAAGGATTGATTGAATAATGTTGGCCAATCGTATAGTTTGTCCAGAAGGTCTATTAAGGATCCAGTTCGATCGAGGCTTGACTGATGACTAATAGTTCTGCCAGTTGCGTGTTGAGAGAGGTGATACGAGAAATAGGGACGGTCCGAGTCGTCAGACGCCTGTCTGATTGAAGAATCTGATCGTAGGGTTAGATACACAACCCTCTTCAAAGCAATACAATTACATTCGGGAATGTATCCCAGGTCCCAGTCCAGTCCAGACTTGTCTACACCCGTCGCCCGATGTACGAATATCACTGTTACTTGGTCACTAGACAGAGTGGGCTGTATGGGATTTGACCATCAGATTCTCATCATAGGCACGTGCCAGTAACGCCACTAAAATCGGGACCCGCGCGTGAGTCTAGGCTATCGTTGATATTGAACATTGCTGTAGGAAACGCGCCCTGGCCTGGTCCCACTCCTACTTGTGGTGTTTTCCGTCGATTGTCAAGCCGACCTTTAAACGTCACCGCTTGGTCCCTGCACTGGTTGATCGGCGTATGTAGACACAAACCTTATAAGTAGTGTTACATGCTTACAGCATTTTCTCACCGACACGCTCTAAACTGGTGTTCAGATCAGTATCGAATCACGGAGATGAAGGACCTCCGGCAGAGCGCCATCTCGGAAGCAAATCTAGCTGACTATTTAGCTCTTTTGTATGTTTTATTCCATATGGACCTTGCTCTCTGCCTTGGAAACTACACGGTAAGGCCCTGGGTCGCATGAGGTATACATTACGTAGTTATCCCAATGGTATACCGGTCCCTAGTAAACCCGGTTGGAACGTAACAATACTATCATTGACCCACACATCGACCAGACCCACCTTTCGACCAAGCACGTCATGGACCAATCAGATCGCTCCATTTTCACAGGTCGCGGATCACGCTGTCACGCTTGCCTGCCAAAATGTGTGACTGGTCGAAAGGTGGGTCGTCGATGTGTGGGTCGGTGTTAGTACACCTAATCGAACGCACCGGGGTCCAGACCCGCTCTAATTTGAGTATGACTATGCCTGTTCTCTCCGAAGCGGGAGAGGCTTGCGTGATGCACCGAGCTAGTACTACTTCTCAAAATATTTTCGTGAGAGAAGTAGATAGAATTAGGTTGGGTGCTTCACGTCGGTTCTAGTATGATGATTACAATTTTCTTTGATCATATCGCTTCGCCATGTCTCCATACTTAGGTCTTCGACGTTGAAGATTGACACATGCTGTCGAGCGCTTCCACTTGTTTAACGTCTACAATACCAATTTATGTTCTTTGCCTGCTTCTGCTAGCCCGAGGCCGAAGTCAATAGGAAATAAATTATATATTCGCCAAGTGCCGTCTATTTGAAATTTATTTGTACTTGGTACACCCCAAATTTGATTTCGATATCTCCTTCAACTCTGATTGACTTTAAAAGAAAACAGTTTTGCCCTCTTCATAATCCGAGTTGTCCGATTTTAGTCGCCCCCCGAAAGTGTACGACGCTCAAATCTAACTTTATCTTACCTTGTGGCCGAGTCGGACCTTCATTCAACGTTTGTGAGATCTCCGAGGACTGGAGTCTGATCTTTATGAAACCTCCAATGACTACTAAATGACCTTCATCTGAGTGATATACGACCATAAATGACTATAGCACGACTATATATGCTCAGATAGTGACTTTTCGTGGCCTAGGACTGGCTATTGGCACTGGCAGGCGTACCCATTTCATATAACGATGAACACTTCCGCAAGTTCGTATTTCGTTCAGCTAAGCTCAGCGCCAGTGCTCTGGCTCAATCACTCCCGACTTGAACGTCCTTCGAATTCGTCTAGACCTCCTACCGATGCCGACGCCGACGCCGAAACCAATAGGTTCAATTCAATTCAATTAAGATTAAGCGCCAGACCATCTATCTATTTATAGCCCAATGCTACGATACAGGATCTATGGGGGTGTCAGTGGGTGTCGAGCCGTGAACGTTCCTGACTCATGGTCGAATTCCGGCACTCTAGTGAAGATATCCTGATGAGTTGGTGTTTAGCGCCAGCGTAAAACTCCAAGCTCACAAAGTTCTAACTGTGAAATTCCCTCGTGGCTTTTTATCAAGCTTGAAAGCTTGAAGGCCAAAGAGACCTCTCTCTTCCAATTTAGCGCAGGCATTTGAGCTAGTTGAGGTGAATGCGGTGGTGAAGCGCCACTCAAAGGACCTGGCTAAGACAAAGTTTTGAAGAATTGAAGTGAAGTGAACCGTGTGTGCGCGTTCAGTAGCTATACAGTCTATACTATTGCTCGTATTTGGCTTCGAGGGCTAGAGCTTTCGTACTGATGACTATATAGTTAGACCAGAATAGGTGCGGAATGAGGCAAAAATAAGATTTACTCCGAGCTCACGTCAATGAGAGCTTGCTTACGCGAATGACGCTGGTACAACGTTTTGCGTCCTCGGACTGTCTATACAGGGTTAACTCAAGAGATGATAAATTCACACACGGGACGGAGACCTATGGAAAGCTGAGGGTGAAAGGGGAGGGTAGCTAGGTTTGAGATGTGTTGTAATATGGTATATGGTATCTGGATGTGGTTGGGGGGTGGACCGTCAATGGGGAGGACGAGAATGAGAATGAGAATGAGGAGGGGCGAGGCCGTTCGTAGGAGAAACGGAGGAATAATGTAGGTGACACATAGGAGGGTGGACGGAGGCGAGGGGTGTACAAATGGAACCGATGCCGGTGGACTGGTGAGGGAAGATGAGTGGAAGGTATGCTCCTGACGAGGGTGATGGGGTTCAACGAGATATGATATATTGATATTGGGTGATTTGATCCGTTCCCCACTGGCGCGCGCTTGTGATTGGGCGATGATCCATTCGTTGTCCCGTCATCGTCCCGGGCTGGGTGCGCAGGGCAGGACAGGTTCACGTCGAGGAGGCTTGAAGGACGGAACTTACTACTTACTAGCAATGTACACGTGACAAGTAACGGCCTCATCCGAGTCAGAGTTACCGTCAACGAACGTTCTCGTTCACTATGATAAACCTCGTACAAGCTAATGCTCTCAACGCAATCGAACCATTATACCGCCCCGAAACACCTGGATGATAGTAATGTCGCTTACCAAAGCGGGCCCATGGCGGGTATACAGCGAACTGCCCACTGCCCAGGACGGGGCCCGGGTGTCATGTGTACCATTCCAGCAGGCCTACTCTTGGTGCAAGAAGCAAATAAGAAGACTAGAAATCCCCCGTGAAAGTCAATTTCCTGGATGGGCCGGGCAAAATCTATTTGAGTGCTCAGTGGATTTGGACTTCTGGACTTCTTGATTCAACGTCGCCAAGCAGCAGGTATCATACCTCAATCGGCGTATGGGTGGAATGAGCTTGGGGTATAAAATATCACCTTGTGGGGTGGAGCTAATTATCACCCAGGATAATATCCAAGTTATAACCCGCTGGGCTTAGACGCCAACTTGAACCTCTTATTCAAACTCGTGGTTTCGATGGTGAACGCGACCACTGCAGCCTTACCTGCTGGAGCACTAGGTGCTGTCAGCCCCTACTTGACCGCCTCTCTGGTTGGAGTTGCCCTCCCTCTGCTTCTGTTTTTCTCTCTGCGGTCCACTTCCAATGGCAAAGTCCTTGACTTGGGCGGGATACCGGTTCTCACAGCCTGGACATTCTTCTCTAAACGCTTCGACTTCATCCAAAGCAACTTCAAGAGGTCCGGCGGTACAATTTTCAGGTTCAGAGTTCTTCAGGTAGGTATCATATTCACTGAATCGTATTCAAATAGTATCTAAGACTTATAATTTCTCTTTTGCCCGCAGCATCGCATCGTAGCACTCACCGGACAAGAAGCCCGAAAGGTGTTCTTCAACGAGGCCGCGTTAGATTTCAACGAAGGCTACAAGATCCTGATGGGCGGTACGCCGCGTTTGGAAAATATTGACAAGCAGACCGAGAGTAGGCCCAACAATGCCGAGTTTTTGAGACGCCTGTTGCTTATAATGCGCAAGGACGCTATCGCGGAGAGTGAGTGGCATGATTACGCCTCATGTTTTCTCTCTCAGAACATTCCTTCTGACACTACGATTACTTTCATCCAGGACTTGCTTCTCTCACCGAGGATGTCAACCGTCGCATGCTAAGCTGGGGAAGGGAAGGCCAGATCAACCCTTTCAAAGAAGTATACGATGTGCGTCGGTTCAAACGTTATACACCTACATCACATACTTACGCTGATCAATCTTAGCTCGTTTTCCAAATGACGGTCCGAATGGCCACCTGCGAGGAACTAGCCAAAAACCCCGCTGCCATTGAAGAGCTCACGCAACACTACTGGAATTTAGAGAAGAGTGCCACTCCGGTCGCACTTTTGCTGCCGTGGTTCAATGGCCCTGCTAAGAAGCTGAACAAGTCATCGACGACGGGGCTTTATAATCTTCTCCTCAAATACGTGGAGGATAAGAGGAAAGGCTCGAGTGCACAGGATCCAATCGATATTTTTATTCAGGATGGGATGTCGGATGAGGTTATCATTGGTGTGAGTATTTGATTTGTCAATGCCTTGGTGGTCCTATGAAGTTGAGTTGGTTTCTTCAGACTATCATGGGGATAATATTCGCCGGAGTTATCAACACAGGCGTGAACTGTGCGTATTCTCATTCTCGTCTTCAAATCATTACCCACCTGAACCACCAATCCCAATATCACAGCATGCTGGGCCCTCTTGTACCTAGGCGCGAACCCCGTCTGGAAATCCAAAGCCATCAACGAACTCACCGCCTTCCTCGCTGCACACACCGACCCGACATCTTCAGCTCCCTTCCACAAACAACTCGCCTCCATCTCCCTCACCGCCTGGGAGAACGAGCTCCCCGTCCTCGAGCTCATCATCCGCGAAACACTCCGTCTCAGCCTATCCCTCACCGCACTCCGTCGGACC
>Ga0247741_1000347_pt1 | contig 27237 bp, 22 predicted proteins | sample UWRJL213509R2_FD_180945 | JGI IMG/M metagenome (GOLD analysis project Ga0247741, IMG submission 180945) | Plant litter microbial communities from Arlington Agricultural Research Station in Wisconsin, United States - UWRJ-L213-509R-2 | ecosystem: Environmental > Terrestrial > Plant litter >... | reverse complement strand
GCACTCTCGGCCAGACGAGCGCTGACGAGATTTATTTGGCTGTCTGTGAGATTCTGAGCCGTAGCAAGAAGAGGTAAGAACACTGCTAGCAAGGTCCGAGTCAATGGAACTTAGAAGGCTTCTTAGCCGGGGCGAGGGATCCATGGGACTTGGGATGATCGTTGAAGGGTTGCAGAAGAGTCAGGATCAGACCAGCACCGAGGAGTAGGAAGATTGTGGGGCAAAGTGTCCAATTTATGTAGAGGACAGTCGACGTCGATGTCATCGTTGCTTTTATAACCACGTTCCACCCACTTTTCACTTGGCCTCACAATTGTCCCAAATTGGACTCTGATCGAAAGTCTCTCTGATTTTTCTGCTGCTGTCTCGTTTCCTTCTATGCGACGTAAAGGATCTAGCAGAAATACCAACATCATCCCTCGATTTCAAATTTCAAGGCTTACATGTACACCCGAACTTTACCAAATGCTGATCAGGCACGACGGAATCAATTAACCACATTCCGTGACCGTGCGCTTTCCTGATCGACAGGGCTACTCATTTGCCTACATCATGATATGTGCATGACCGCCTAACCAATACAGTATAATTCCTACTGTTGAAATCAGCTAAGCGGCCGACGACGAATCAACACGAGAAAAAGGGTATATTCCGGTTGACCTCGGTGAGCTCGTGAGGCAAACGGATGGGGAACAACATGCAAGGTAAACTACTTATATACGAGAAACTGTAACTACGAGAAAATACTTACTAATAAGAAGTGAACCAAAAGTACATAAGATAACTGACAGGCGAGAAACTAATCGAGACACATAGAATGACATTGACGCGATGCGCAGCACATCGCACACGCTCGTATCGACATCGAATATTCCAACACCTACTATTACCCACCCCAGAGTAAGTGAATGTTAGTGAATGTCATGGCAGTTTGTCACCTACCTCTTGGCCGAATCACCACTGATGACGCCCAGCGCTTCTAAATCCCACTACATGAAAGCATCTTGGCGCCGTCCTTGATATCTATTGTATGTCGCGATAAGATATAGAGAGACCTACCATGCACAAGCTGGGAGCACCTAATCTGAGCTGACTGCCAACTAGTCAAGCACCAGATAAGGTTATGCTGATGTTATCATCTGAAATCGACAAATGAATAGCGGAGAAGTATCAGTTCGTCCATCATCATCACAAGATGTCGAATCTTCATCATTATAGCCCAACTCCGAACATACCAAATAGAAGGCGATACAAAATCTTCCGACTGCACTGCACTACACCGCGTCCAGCTTAAAATACATATAGCCTTCGGTTCAACGTTCCTCGAGACGTTTGGATTCGAAATGTCTAGCGACCCCCAGATTTCCCTCTCCCTCGCCACTCACTGCTATCCCGTTTCTGCCGTACTGTCAGCTACTAACGTCTCTATCATCAGCAAAGCCCACCAGATCTTTGGTGAAACACTGAAGGCGCTAGCCTGTGATGACAGTATCTTCTACGGTTTAGCGGGCAAGGAGACGCTTCAAATGAAGTTTAAATACGATGGTATAGTCTCTGCAAGTCCTCTTCCGTGCTTCAGTTCTGATTTGCTATTAGGGGAGGCCGCCGTGCTTTTCGTCCAGAAGCTACAGATCACAATCAGGAAGCGGTACGAGACCACTCCTAAAGACTACCCTCCTGGGTCCCAGCTCCATCTATCGAATGAATATTTAGATAATGTCATTGATAATCCCTTGATCCTCACAAGAGGAAGAATATGGGACGAGGTATCAGCTGGCAAAACAGTGATTGTGAACGACATTGGCTATCATATCGATTTCTATGGAAATTGGCAGGGGAATGAGGAAATGGAACCCCACCGGGAGGGGCTTCCCTTCGGGGGTACAAATCATGAGACAATGGACGTCGGAAGTGGCTTTCGGTATTATTTCACAGGTGCGTCGTCCTTCTTTGTCGCGACAACCCCGCCTCAACTTTGGTGACATCTAGGTAACACCACCGCAGTATATGGCATCTTCACTTGGTCCAACATTGGCGTTTTAACGCTATCGTCTACCCTCGACGGCGAAACTGTGTACCACACCTATCGCGTCACTGCAGACACGCCCCAATACCGCCAGGATATCGGGCAACAAAAAAGCTTCAAGTTCATTTCATACGACAACCTTACAACAAGCTACCATCTGTTGGTGGTGAATGTGACAGAGTGTGTTAACCAGACGTTCACGTTTGATTACCTCACATATACGCAGCCGAACGAGCAATATTACTCGAGTATATGACGGGACTGGGACCATGAAAGCCAGAAAACGATGAAGAAAAAAATGGCCCTGATTAGTGGGAATGTGGCTGGTTTCATTGTACTTTTACTCGGAACCGTATTTATCATCATGTGGAGACGTCGATCTAAATATCCACGACGTAAGTTTACATATTACCTAAAATCTACCTCTTACTGAAAAAAATCCCTGAGGATTCACAGTACCCTTCACTCGCCAGCCCCCGAGAGGCGCCTTCACCGATGTACCTCATGATAATTTGTGCCCAATCCCAGGCGCTATGTCTCATTCACAACCGCAAGGACAGCCACCTGTTGATGGACAAATTTTCAACACAACCATGGACGGAGATCTCCTCCTAGGGTGCACTGATGTGGGCATTGACCCCGCCAGTGGAGCATTGGGAGAGTCTAATCCAACGGGAGTCATTGACCCATCGTATTTAGCCTGAACTAATTCCGTTAGATGACTTGGAGGCACTCTCAGGTTGCTTTCTCTCTTCTCTAGACCACTACCCAGAAGCTCCATCGTGTACTAATGAAAGGACCTGCGAAAAGCGGGTGCGCCTTCTTGTGTGACATGTGCGACCGTGACGCGGCCACGTACCCTTAACGTCTAACCTCCACCTCGCGCCTTCCTCGTCGCCGTACAGCCTCGGTCGACATCTCAGTGTCGGTCTTTTTTTATTCCCGCCCACCCACACCTATTAAGTATTTATTTATTTATCTACCAATGACTGTCGGTAGAGAGGGACCGATAGCTTGGGGGGTTCATCCGCCTGCATGCCATCGGCCCCTCGCCCTGGAAAGGGGACGGCTCATTGACTATCAAGCCGCCCTCTTTCCACTCCCCCAAATACTACCTAGTCGTTTACATTATATCACGGTCGCGCGAAACATCACAAGATAAATAAACCGATTTATTGGTATTTCCTATCGATCCTGGGCTAACTGGAGACCCCCATCTATAAGGTGACCTATCCACAAACAGGCATCACCAGAGCAGATGAGCTTCTACTAGCTATAGCTAGTCAGTTGCGGATGCACAAGAAAGCTTCTAGGAAGCGTAGGTGTTTCAAGCGTGGGAGCTTGGTGTGAGCTCAGCTTCCAATACGTCAGATAGGCGCCCATGGGCTATTGTAAATCTATCTCCATTTGGATGATAGAGTGAGCACTCTCGGCCAGACGAGCGCTGACGAGATTTATTTGGCTGTCTGTGAGATTCTGAGCCGTAGCAAGAAGAGGTAAGAACACTGCTAGCAAGGTCCGAGTCAATGGAACTTAGAAGGCTTCTTAGCTGGTGCGAGGGATCCATGGGAGTTGGGATGATTGTCGAAGGGTTGGAGAAGAGTCAGATCAGACCAGCACTGAAGAGTAGAAAGATTGTAAGGTAAAGTGTCCAATTTATGGATAGAACGGTCAACATCGGCATCGTTGCTGGTACTATAATTACGCTCCACCCACCTTCCGCTCGGCCTCAAAAATTGTCCCGAATTGGACTCTGATCGAAAGCGTCTTCGACTTTTCTTTGCTGCTGCCTCTGTTCCCTCTATGCGACGTAAAGGATCTAGCAGAAATACCGACACCATCCCTCAATTGCAAGGCTTACATGCACACTCGAGCTCTCCCAAATGCCGATCAGGCACGACCCGGAATCAATAACCACCTTCCATGACAGGGATACTTTCCTACGTCATGACCGCCCAGAGTAAGTGAATGTCCAGGCAATTCCGAAACCACCTACCTCTGGCCGAATCACCACTGATGACGCCTAGCGCTTTTGAACGCCACTACATGAAAGTGTCTTGGCGCTGTCCTTGATATCTATTGATGTGTCGCGATAAGATATGGAGAGATGATTGCCGCGCGCTGGGGACACCCAACTCTGACTCGACTTCCAACTAGTCAAGCACCAGACAAGATTATACTGATGGAAGCATCCGCGTGAAATGCGGGTGAGCCTTCTTGTGGATCACAGCCACTATGCACCTTTAACTTCCACCTCGCGCCTCACTCGTCGCCATACAGTCTCAGTCGACGTTTCGGTTTCGGACTCCATTTTTCTTCTTCCCACCCATCCACACCCGTCATTCATTTATTCATGGTATCAATGACAGTTGGTAGAGGGGGATCGATTGCTTGGCAGCTACCTATAGCCGTTTACTTACCTTACAATTGGATGAAACATCACAAGGTATTAATATCTGAAATTGACAAATGAATAGCGGAGAAATATCAGTTCGGTATTCTTACTTATCGGCCTGAAAGTATAAGTATAACGGAAGTACACACTAGTATATTAATATATGGCTACACAGCCTCCAAGATCTTTGTCCATCATCATCACAAGATGTAGAATCTTCGTTATCATAGCCCAGCTCTGAGCGTACCAAATAGAAGACGATACAAAATCTTCCAACTGCATTGCACTACACCGCGTGTAGCTTGAAATACAGATGACCTTTGGTTCAGTATTCCTCTAGACGTTTGGATCCGAAATGTCTAGCGACGCCCACCATATCCTCGTCATCGACAAGCGCGACTGGATTCCTGCCATACTCTCAGGTGCTAACTTCTCTATCATCAGTAAAGCCTTTCAGTTATTTGGTAGTACAATCGAGTTTCTAGCTTATAAGGTCGATCCCTATGCGGCCCATAAGACGCTTCAAATGAGGCTTGAAGACGATGGTATAATCTCTGCGCGCTCTCTTCCGTATTCCAGTTCTGAATTGCTATTAGGAGAGACCGCCGCACTTGTAGTGCCGGAGCGGCATATCATGATCAGGAAGTGGTCCCGGACCACTCCTAAAGGCTACCCTCCCGAGTCCCAGCTCCATCTATCGAATGAATATTTGGAGAATGCCATTGATAATTCCTTGGTCATCATAAAAGAGTATCCATCACTGGCATATGCAAATGGTCAAACATTGATTGTGAACGACAATAGCCCATTGATCAATTTCAATAAAGGTTGGCAGATAAAAGAGCAGGAAACCAACCGGGAGGGGCTTCCCTTCGAGGGTACAACTCATGAGACAATGCGCGTCGGAAGTAGCTTTACATTTTTTTTCGAAGGTGAGTTGTCCTTCTTTGTCGTGACAACCCATCCTCAACTTGGTGACATCTAGGCAACACCACCGCAGTATATGGCATCTTCACTTGGTCCAACATTGGAGTTCTAACGCTATCATTTACCCTCGGCGGAGAAACTGTGTACCACTCCTATCGCGTCACTGCAGACATGCTCCAATACCGCCAGGATATCGGGCAGCAAAAAAACTTCAAGTTCATTTCCTACGACAACCTCACAACAGGCCGCCACACACTGCTGGTAAATGTGACAGAGTGTGTTAACCAGACGTTCACGTTTGATTACCTCACATATACATATGATGTGCCAAGGCCAGTACTAAACTCTGGAAATCCACAAACTTTGACGAAGAAGACAAAAATCGGCCTAATTAGTGGGAATGTGTTTGGTTTCATTATACTTCTACTCCTCGGAACCGTATTCATCGCCATGCGGAGACGTCGATCTAAATATCCACGACGTAAGTTTACATATTACTTAAAATCATTCTCTCTTGCTAAAAAAAAACCCCCAAGGATCCACAGTACCCTTCACTCGCCAGCACCTGAAAGGCATCTTCACCGACGCACCTCATGATAAATCAGGCCCAATCCCAGGCGCTATGTCTCATTCACAATCGCAAGGACGGCCACCTGTCGATGGTCAGTTATGCAACACAATCATGCATGGAGACCCCCTCCCAGCGTACAAAGATGTACACATTGACCCTGGTAGTGGAGAGGTAGGAGTCTAGTCGGGGAGTCATTGACCTAATTCCGTCAGATGACTTGGAGGCACTTTCATTTACCTTCTCTCTTCTCCAGACCACTGCCCAGAAGCTCCATTGTGTACTAATACTTAAACCGGTCTATTGATATTTCCTATCGATCCTGGACTAACAAGAGACCTCCCGTCCATAAGGTGACCTATCCACAAACAGGCATCACCAGAGTAGATGAACATCTGTCAAAATAACCTAGAAAGGTTCTAGGATGCGTAGGCTTTTTTATGCGCTGGGTAGAATTTAGAGTGTCAGGCTTGGTGTGAGCTTCCGATACCGATACGTCAGATAGGCGCCCATGGGCCATTGTAAATCTATCTCCATTTGGATGATAGAGAATGTGGATCAAAAATTCTGACTGTCTTGAAGGTTTGGTGAATTTTACCACTTGCCTCGTGGATAAATCACCACTCAAATTCAAACCCACTGCACGAAGTAAAGTTGGGGTTTTGGCCCACCTTGGGTGTCGCAGCCGCCGTCACAAATGTGACGGTGACCTGTCAACTCTCGATGTCCAGGACAGGTATCCACAGTTGTCAATAACCAACAAACCCAGAAGCCTACTCATCTCTGCCACCTGAAAACCGATCTGATATGAATTCTGTACCCTCGGATCCAGGCTCTGGTCCTGCAAAAACATCGCCATCCGCACCCCGGTTTGAGATCCATCCCTCATTCCTTATCAAATCCTCGGTACTGAACGGAAAGAAGAATATATGTTTGTGTATAGATCCAGAAATCTACTTTCAGAGACTCATGATTTTACATGTGCTATACTGGCTGTCCCGGAATACAAGAAGATCTAGTAGTAAGGATGCGGCTGTTCAAAGAAGATCGTCGAATCAAGGGATCACTACATTTAAACTGCGCGAGCAGGAAACGGGCTGCAGCGGAGGAAGTGCTTGTTATCAAGAAACTGGCTGAGACGGAGGTCTTAATGTTCGCTACTGAGAAGGATGACAACATAGATTCTTTTGACCCGGAGACAGCACTGGCGCTGGCACGTGCGACTCGGGACGTACTAGCTGCAGAAGAGGAAGTAGCCAACCTACGAGTCGAGGAGTGCCGGCTCATGCTGGAGACTCTACAAGACGCGGTGGACTTTGCTCATACCCGCCTTGAAGATGCGGAATCTCAAATTGGACATCTCCTCAGCACCTTCCAGCAGGAAAATCTCTCGGTTGATCTGCAAATCCGGAAATTACGACCCTCCTACTCTTATTATCCCGATCCGGAACTCTCAAATGATGTTGACTCAATGGTTATGGAGGAGGATGAGGAGGATTGGCAAAGCAGTCACTCAGATGGAACGGTATGACGTTTCCGATCTTTACAAACGGATGGCGTTACTAATCTTGGTGATACATAGATATAGGAATTTTTCTGGTTTTCATTTCAGCTGACTTCAACTTGGATGCGGGATACGATCATATGAACTCGTCGTCAATGATTATCTAAGTCCCACAATGCCATGACAATAGAGCAGCTGCGGCGATGTTTAGCACAAGAAAAAACCGGAGTCTATACATAGTTTTCCAGAATCAACCACAGCCGGATGCGGGCTGAGTCACCAAGGATATCTTCAATTCAAGGTCGGGCGGCTCGGTGAACAAAAGTGCTGAAGAATTTACAGGACGGCCTTGTCCAGGACCATGAAGACAGTGCCGGATTGCGTGCTCTGGACGCATCAATTAGCCTAGCAAGCATGATAAATATGAGATATCAACGGTGGATGCGAAATAGTGATACGCACTGTATCAGCTCACTTCTAGAAGGAACCGGCTTGGGCCTAAGCCAAGGAAACCGGGGTGCTGGGCGAGGCTTATAAACTATTCCCTCGCGCTCGCTAGAAAGAAGCCGTGAAAGCCCACGCGGAAGGGCAAGAGGGATAACATACCAACGATGTGCCTTTATTAAATCCCTTTCGTATGTCGAGGCTCCGTCATCAAGGTTTGGTAGGCTGAAAACTTGCGAGATAGGTAAGGCCTGTTCTCTTCCTTGGCTTCTTGGAGCGCATGACCACACGATGGAATGAGTTTCCCACCCCGCACGCGAACACCTTTGTCGCTGACGGTGTACAAGCTGAGGTATCCCACCGCCGTCCTCAGCCAACCTATAAAGTTTCGGTTAAAAGTCTGTAAAGGTGGCTCATGATAGGTGTCGATGAGAGAATCATAGAATGCGGGAACAGTTGGAAAGAGGATAGACTTGGAAGCACCGTCCGGGTGGGGTCGTGAATATCGAAGTGGTACACAGAGGCGGCATGGACGAGGATATGAGACGGCTCGTAATTGTTACGGGCGTTGTCGATGTCGATAGCGCGGAGCAAGATCGTGTTTGAACCATTGAAGGCATACACCCGGTCCATACCAGGGAATGAGAAGTCGCGCCAACAATCAGCATCCCGAGGCTCAATAAAAGAATAAGAGTATTTGGAGCAAATAATATCTGCAGTACGAGAGATGTTCTCTGGAGCGACGAGGAGCTGAAGGCTGAAAAGGCAGGTTGGTACACGGTGAAGTGAACGATACCCAGTGCATCTTCTCCATATACGACGTGATGGATTCCGGCCTCCTGGAGAGTCACGGGTATGCGAAGGCGTGCACGTTGCTCAAACTCGACCACGGGACTTTCATCGTAGAAGTGGCACATTTCGAGAATTTACGAAAAGCAATCAGAGTAGGCTCAGGCATCGAAAGGAGGAATTTAGGGGGTGGTTGTAAGGCTGGCGCCTTCCGCGGACCGTCTATTTGCTCATGTTATGTTCAGGGTCGCCCTCATAAACGTGACCTTATCTCTTAGATACATCTTCTTCCTTCTCGTCTTCTGCTTTCGTCTGCACTGGCTACTTAGTCGCGTCTCGGAATCCAACTTTGTTCCTGGTCTGGTCTCTCGCGTGAATCTCGATCCCAATGTTTTCCTGACGTCTCCTAGACACAGGCTTTCCAGTGGTCTGCGGACTCTTCCGCCGCGACTTTCCTCTCGGCTACAGAGTGTCCTGAGGTCTACCTAATTTTTAAAAAAAACCATTCAGACCTACGATCTCTCCAGTGAATGGATATATAAGTAGTACCATCTACCCCTGATCACCTGCACATGCGCACCCGCCTAGGTCCCCAAGTTTTCAATCGTACTTTCCATCTTGTAGGCAATCCAGTTTATGAACGGGACGGCCCGGCGTCCATGACATCGTTGCTTGTGCGACTTATAATTTGCTCACATCGAATAGACATCACACAAAACTCTCTATTCAGGAAGCTACCACATCAAGCATTGCTGGCTCGGCCATAATTTGGGGCCTACTCCCAGTCGCAGGGTATCGAACGCGTGCGACGCGCGCGGCAGGTTCCATGTGCGTTCCTGGCAGGCTGCTCCTCACCGTGGTCGGCTGACCTTCCGAAATCCAAAATCTTTTCGTCGTCATTTCTCTCAGCCAGAACCACACGCTACCGAGGGAACGCCTCGAATGAGGAGCCACATCCCCTTGAACCCTCGATTCAACGACTTGAACCCCCCTACCCTCGAGGTTCAAAACCTCTCTCTCGTTGTCCAAAACCTCCCTCTCGTCGTCCGTCCGATTATTGTATCTCTCCATGTATGCCGCCATACGTACACCAATGTCCAAAACCCAACTTTCGCTATCGTTCTTCCAGGGAACCTCCGTGCAGTGCTTCTTGAGAAGCTTCTTGATCTTCTCTTCCGACTCCCGATATTCCTCTTCGAACATAAAAGAACCATCCTTCATCTTCCCCCTTGAGGTTGTCACGCAAGCATGTCCTTCAAAGGTCAGTCCACGAGCCTCAAGTTCCTCCTTGTTGACATCCCACCAGGAGTCCATCAAGTCCTCGTTCTCGAGGCCAGTAATAACCGCCACGACAGGGACCTTCCTCTGGCAAATGATACCAGTGAACAAGTCGTAGTTAACGCGAAGAACATCGCGGAATCTGGTCCCTCGAATGCAATAGACCAGGAGATTGACGCCGTCCTCGAGGTTCTGCACGAGGGTCTTGAGATTGTTGAGGGCATCCTCGGCAGGCATGGTTCCATGTTGTCCTTCGTTGAGACCAGCGGTGTCCCAAATAAGATATTTCTGTTTCTCGAGACTGATAGGGTATGGCGAATTTGCGAATGTGCAGCCATGGGCCTGGTTGGACACGCCAGCACGAGAACCACCCTCAGGCTCAAGCATGTTGATTAGGGAGCTCTTCCCAATTCCAGTCTCGCCGAATATGATGATATTTGGGTAGGTGTGCTTGGCAGGACTGTTCTGCATGTCAGACGGGTGTTCATTGGCGAGTGGGGTTGTAGGCGATGTAACTGTTGCATGAAGGGGTTCCTGAGGCGGCGTGGGCGCCGTCTGAGGTGACGTAGGAGGAGGATTGTGAGTTCCCTCGTCATTTGACATACTTATTAAGTGACGTTAAAGGTCAGAAGTCGTGGTAGTAGTAATGTACGTGCAACCTACCTACTCTCCTTGTTGCAGACAATGGACGTGCCTAATGGGTTGGGGCTTTTGGGGGCAATGCGTGGTAAGCAGTTTATAGTATTTGAAGCATCTCAAAAGCGTGCCTGGGGTACGTGTGATAACGTATCGAATCCCAACCAATCCAGTGCCCGATATTTATGTTATGTGATCTTCGATGAGCCACGCCCCTCCGTAAGGGACCACTTCAAGTGGTACTATAAAATCAAGATTCCTATTATCTCTACGTGTAAGTGCAGCTGTGAGAACTCATCAGAGGTGTTAGAAGGACAGCTTCAAGCCGGCAGGTAGTTGGAAATCAAGTTATGACCGCCCAGTTCATTCAAGAGAACCAATGTAAATCTGAATTCTGATGTCAAGAACTTTTCATATCGAGCCTCTGAGCGGCGTCCTTCGCCCGGCTTCGTGACGTCTAAAGTTTGGGGTACGAGTTATATATACGTAGTCAACGGCCACGGATCACCTCACTGCCTGTTCACCATCGACCCATTGTTTCTGGGCATTAATTAGGCGCCCATACCCAAAAAAGGACATTTGCGGCCAAGACCGGATCACAGTTTCGTCGTCAGCTGGGTATCGCAAATGAGACCCCGGGATTGGCACAGCCTTTGCACTCTGATAATGAGTATGAACCATCAAGGCTCAGAAACTAAGCTTTTCTTTCGAAGATGACTTACGTCCACTCTTACGAGCCCTGAAAGATAACGCGGATCTTGCTCTATTACGGACTCGCCCACCTTCGAGTGTCCAATTTTAGAGAAATCATGCCGCTCAGCTGACTTCATGCAGCTTGAGGGTTCCCATCGATAACGTTTGAGTGGATGTTCAAAATTTTTGGGGTGAAAATTCAATGCAGTCGTGCGATTTGCCTCACCGTCGAAGCGTTGGCTGTGGGCATGGCTGTGGGCACATTTGTGGGCAATGTTAGACGTTGGCGACCGAGAAAGGGTAATTTAAAGTAGGAACGGGAGTGCGTCGTCCGCCGGGTTCCTCGGACGATAAACCAATAAGACCGTGAGATTGGCTGGCACCGCAGATAAGAGAAGGTCTGTACGCACTGCTTGTTATTTGAGCCTGCGGCTCCTCGTGCAAATAGTTTACCAAGCCAAGCCTCAGACACTTTTCAAGTTTCTTATATCTGGAAAACCATGAACGTGAGAGGTTAGTTTGCTTTATACGACTCGAATCAATGTGACTGAGATGATCCACCACAGATGACCCGCCATAATGTCGTTTTCTTCGGTGGGACTGGTGTAGGGAAAAGTTCTGTGATCAACATGCTCGCTGGCTACGACATCGCCCCAACTTCCAGCGCGGCCACAGGTTGCACCTTCGATAGCCATGACTATCTTGTCACAATCCGTGGATCACCATTCTACTTGTACGACACTGCCGGTCTGGAAGAGGGAGACCAAGGCCGTGTCCCCAAGGCCGACGCTATCGTTAAACTGTACACCCTACTGAAGCAACTGGAGGATGGTGTCAGCCTGCTGGTTTTTGTTATGAGGCCCAAGATTACGGATAGTGTCGTCAGCAACTGGAGACTTTTTCAAGAAGTCATCTGCAAATCTCAAGTCCCAACTGTTATCGTCATTACTGGGCTCGAAAGCGAAGAAGATATGGACGATTGGTGGGTCGAAAACAAGGAGACGTTTAGAAAATATGGTATTAGTGCAGATGGGAATGCAGGCGTTACTGCTACAAAGGGAAAGAAGAAGAGGGGCGGCACATTTACCTTCCAGGAAGAGTACGACGAGTCTAAACTCAAAGTCAGAAAACTTTTGCGGAGCACATACCTCGAAACACCCTGGAAAATGGGTGTAACAAAGTGGTTCAACGAGGTTGTGACCAATAAGGTGGTATACAGATTCCTGGGTTGGCAGTTCTGGTCGTCGTCGAAGAAGGTGGAAATTAAAGGTGCTGTGGATAAGTTAGTGGAACGGTGTGGTATGACAAGGAAAGAGGCAGATGATCTCGCAAAGCTCTTGGACGCTGTCGATCATGACGCCTAGCGAAAGATATTCACCTTATACATCACTTTCTTTCAACTTTATATACTGGTCTGTCATAGTTACACTTTCTCTACTTCATGGGCTACAGGGTTTGATCCGTGGCTACTGCTAAAGTCTAGTATATTTCGGGCTGTAGGATTTTCTGGTGTACTTAAGACCTCAACTGACTTTAGCTTCGACGTAATGATACGAAGGCCTGAAACACGGTCTTTCAAGTCTCGACAGTCGAGCATGCAAAATATGTGTGGTCGAGTTCAGCACAAGAATACTTATATGATCGAGTGAACGTGAATATAAATATGCAGCAACGATGTCAGACCTTAAGCTTTCCCCAAGCTTCCTACATGAATGTCATTATGGCTCTAAATATACTCAAACATCCCCATCTTCACGCACACCGCCAACCCACCAACCGAGCTATAACCCTCCTCCTGTGAAGACCCAGATCCTGCCGTTTCGTGGTCGTCTGCACCCTCGCCAACCTTGCTAGGACAAAACGTCTTCCTCCATCCCCAAACAGGAAATTCCATCGGATTCGACATCCACTTCCGAAACGCCAACCTTTCCTCCGGCCTGGCCGCCTCTCGAGCGTCAGCTGCCTTCGCTATCCACGCCAAAAAGTTATCCATATCCTCCAGGGCGCCATAACACATCGCGATAGCATCCGTATGGCGTCCTACATCTCGCATAGGATGTCGGTGCCTGCCCGGCCCAGGATGTGTATCCAAAATTTCAAGCCCTTCGCTTGCAATGAGGCTAAGAGCGCGCTTGTGAGCTGAGAGCAGCACATCATTTCCCAGAGATGGGTCGAGGCACCAGGACTCGAAAGAAGGCAGGGGCAGTGAACCAGAGCAACCGCTACCAGCGCTCTCCAGTTTCAAGTCAGAATCCCAAAAACCAGCAAGGGTTTCCCGAGCAGCGTCGCTGCTCCTGATCACGTCCAGAGGCCGGACACAGTAGAAGCAGATACATTCAAAGCCGTACGTGCTCAAGAGGTTTTGGTGTCGTTCCTTCCACGGTAACGTAGGAGGAACGTAGGAGATGGTGATTTCGTCTCCTGGATTGATTTGACGGACGGCGGTTAGAGTGAGCGAGAACGAGGTTGGATCCCATTCCCATTTCGCGTTGGGTCCACAACTGTTGAGAAAAAGAAGGGAAAGTATTCAGCAAGCGCAAAAAAGGAATGAAAGAGGGTATAGACTCACCTATGATTACACCTCCCCGTCTTTAGAAATATTCCTCTATGCGTGCTCAGCTCTGCTGAGTCTTCATCAGGAACCAAAAGCGAGATAGCCAGTGCATTAAGCCAAAGCAGTTTCTCGAAGTCCTCCACAGTCCCTCCAGATCCAGTAACAGCAAAAATGACATCGTCAAGCTCTTGCCTCACAGCCTTCGAGAGCCTACCAAACACATCTGCACATAGATCCTTGAGAGGCACAGCAAACCCTAGCACGAGAGGAATCACCACGGTTGGATGTTCGACTAGGATCACTTCGTTAGGTCGGAGGAGGCGTTCGGCGAACATACCCAGGCCTTTACCAGGTGCTTTGGCGATGTAGAATGTGGTCTCCTCGAAGTCACGCCCAAGGGCAGGTACATGTGGCGGGAATGAGCTAGGGAGAAGTGCATCGACGCCTACATCAAGCACCGTCACACACTCATCCGGGTCAGGCAGGTGCAGCGTACGCACGACGTACGTCCGGTGTTTAACGTGCGCTGCAAAGTCGAACCTTGCATTATTCAGAGTGGACCTGACGAGGGTGTTCACTTGAGTGCAGATCGCAGGTGGCGGGATGGTTTGAGGAGTGGGGATGATGTATCGCCCAGAATGCGATGTCGGTGTCAGGTCAGAGGCAGAATCCGATGAGCCTGAGGAGGAGGAATCATAATCATCATCCGAGGGTTTGAAATTGTCGTGGCTAGACTGAGCTCGAGTCTTGGGGCTGTTGATGATGGAGAACCGTTTCTTCCGCGGGGACGGCTGTTCTTCATCCCCTTCGTCCACAGGATACCCACCACCACCACCACTGGGGTCGATAGCTAGAGGAGGGGCCATGTTTGAATAACGGCGCTTCCTGGGTGATGCTGGTTCTGGTTGTCGATCGCGACTGTCTCCGGGATGGGCCTTGAGAATCGGTTGAAGAACCTTGGCCTTGGGTGGCATCACCGACGAACGCGACCGTCGACGTTTGGCTTTTGGATCGTTCGCGTTCGTGGTGACCTGCAGCACTGATGATGGTTGCTTCCCGGAGCTGAACGAATCTACACAGCTGAATGTGACCGATTTCCGTCGTTTGCTCGTGTCTTCAAGTTGGGGCGACTCGGAGTCGTCTGGACCGTAGGTATAGGGGGTATCGTTCTCGTTCTCGTCCACCAGAGAGGGACTGCTGATGATCGAGTAGCGCCGTTTGGTTGGAGAACGGGAACGTCCATCATGACTGTGGACACCAAAAAATTCTCGTGCTCGTGCTCGTGGCATTTGAGACTAGGCTGGGAGTTTGGAGATCAGGTTTGAGAGGTGTTATCGAAGAATCTAAAAGTCCCAGTTGGAATTTAAATGTTGCTTGCATTGTGAAACATCGTCACACACACGAGTGCCACCTCGTCGTGGCCCCCGACTCCGGAGTCCGGACACAAACGCGATTAGGGGGGTAAAAGCGTTGACATTGTGACGCGTACGCGACTATAACATGGTGAACACATGCAGCGCCGCCGGGCCAGCTGAGAAAAACAACAAAGAACACATCTGCCTTCAGTGGGATTGCAACGTGTAGAACATGAGGCTGGGTATGGATACAGCAATCGGCCATAGAGAGATCATTACTATTGTCAAGATGTGAGTAATGGTTGACTGACTCGAACTGAAGTAGGTCAGATTTCATCATGATCACCATGAAGAGGTGCTCTCACCAGGTCACCACGGTCTCGTTGATCGCCTCCCAACAAGAGAGGACGGAGGTTGCCAATGATAGTTCCGCGACCACCACGGGAGAATCGTCTTTGCCACTCATCGATTCTGCAATCCCGAAGAAAAAAAACAAAGCAAGAAATAGAGAGATCTGTGTTTTGTGGGCACGACGTGCACCGCATCCTGAAGATGACCATGCATATGGTACGTGGTCGCGGTAAGGCTTGTACTTGGTAGAAATCGGCATGTCAAAGCCATGTTGGAGTTTGTTTGCGCGACCTGTTGTCGAAACCACACGTGACCGCGACTGCTCGCTGAACTTTACCTTGAGCTTGCCTTGTGTACAACCTGCATCTTCCCCTTCTTCTTTCTGATGGCCAATCTCAACATCCCTATATATAGCACTGCACACGCTCCTGCAGTACCTCGTCAAGACCCTTTCATTGTCAAACCACTGAACATGTTCCGAAGGCGCTATGCCTAGTCCTGCCTCGCGGACTTCCGACGACTAACTCGATCGGCTCCGTCCAGTTGTCTCTGCGCACACCTACCGCCCCTGGATGGCCGTTGAAACCATGGGACAACATTCGCCTCAAATTCAGGTCACGAGGAGGTTGTGGGTGGTCTTTTCAAGATGCGGTACCAGAATTCTGCAGTCCAATGGAAATAGTATGTTCTTTATCCTATGTCTCGGATCCTTTTGGTATATTGATGAGCCTGCTTATTAGATTTCCTTGCACACAAATCTGGATCCAACGTTCATTACGGTCAGCTGCAACCTCTTCTGCCCATGCCCCTGGTAGAGGCACTTCCTGTATCCGCACATCCGCCCTTCGACGACTATTTAAAAACACCCGAACTCGATGCTGTAGGCAGTCGCATATGTTCGCCTCAGTCTGGTGACGAAGAGGTTGTCAGTGGTCCGACTACCCAGAATCGGATACCACATGGCTGCATCTACGTTGCTGTCTAATTCAATGATTATGTTCGTCGTCATACTTCTCTGATCTTTCCTATATACTGACAAGTTAACCTTTTATACCTGCACAGAGATCCATATCCAACGCCCGTTTGCGCGAATGCCATCGACCTTCATCCTTCTTCTGCCTACCGCAGGCGCTCATGCACGACTCTCATCCGCTAAGCGAAGCATATAGCGACAATCGACGGATAAGCTGGGTCCTCAACACCGCCCTACCCCTTTGTAATTGCTTTTAGCAACGAAATTTTTGGGTTTTCACCCATTTTCACGCTTCCATTGAGCTTCAATCACTATGCCATTCGGAGACACATATGACCACAAGACCTAAGGCTCCGTTGACGGTCACCTCAGGCAGAATGACATTCGGTCTTCAAAAGCCACCGGAGACTTCAGAGCCGTTTTCGATGCAGGATCAACAATAGATGCGCTTCAGCGGCTTCTTTACCTTCCAGAAGGTTACCACTTGCAAATCTTACTCATCTACGCCCACTCCAAAAAGCTCTACCTCAACCGAGCAAGGGCCCTCCCCTAAAAGAATGTCGGGGGAACTTTCGTGGACGCTCTCCTTCGTCTTTAGCCCACATCAAAATGCCGACGACACCAACCTAAAAAGTCGTTCTCAGTCAATACCGGCAATTTGTGTGGGACATATCGATCTGTCAACGTCGCCCCAGCTTCAATTCTGCGTGTTCGGGCTTCAGTTCTGGCTCCGACTCAAACGGCCGCCCTCGCTGCAGGTCACTGGGCACTAGTGACCAAAGTTCGTTGTGGAAATGTGGTACTTTTGGAGGTAAGCATAGTCGTGACCTCTCTTTCACTTGAGATCGATGATCACTGACTACTCTGCTAGGTGATTCATAAGAGTGAGGAGTTTGACTAGGATGGTTAGACGTGGTCGAACAAGTTTCTCGACTCTCAAGGGCCTTCATTCTGGCCGAACTCGAAAGGTATGTTCCGCACGGTGTAAATCTTTTCTCTTCACGCACTGACAACTAACCTTTTTCTTAGATCCCAGAGGAATATACACCCACGGATGCACTACGACCCATTTCGATGACCTACACGGGTCTTCACTCCTAGCGTTTCTTGTGATCTCCGGGCATCTCACTGGTCTGAATCTCAAACGCCAGATCGACGATGAACACCCTCCATGCCTCAGAGCCGCCGAATATCGAACAGGAACAAGGAAAGATGGATGCAATGACGTGGCTGCTAGATCTTCATGGCTACACGATATTCGATGCGGTACAGCATAGAGCGGAACTCTTCAGCCAATCGCTGAAGTCGCGATACCCCGAGCTTGCAAAATTCGAGATCGCTATCCACAACAAAGACCGCGCTCGAGCTTTCCTACTGTTCTACACTCGTGTTTCCGCACGCAGACGCAACTCTCATCCTGTTTTATCTCCAACTCCCAAGGCTACATTCTATCGCACGAACATCCTATGTAAAGTTCGGCAACCTCCAACAATATTACATGTGCCATCCATCTCGAATTTGGCGACACCGGTTGCCAAACGATCATCTCCTGCCCCCTTGGGGGGTAAAACTTCGACTGGTTTCCCTGCTCTGGGACGTCAGAGATGACAACTTCATTCCCCTTTCCAACTAGAACGGCGACAATATCCAGTTCCACGATTATTCCGCCCTCAGTGATCAGGTGCTCCGGCATCTAGGCAAAGAAACCGTTATCCTCAGAGATAAAAGGATATGTCGAGTTCTCGTTCGAGCCCCTCCGTGGGTTTGTTACTTTGAGGAACCAAAACCCTTCTCCAAGCATAGACTGGGTCTCTGTAACGGATCTGAGACGTTACCACACGTCATCAAGAAGGGTTCGGGAAGAATGTAAACAGGGCGTTGTGGGTTGTTGGCAAATGTACTGGCGTTGATATCCTCGATATATATATTTGGGACATACGGCCCCTTGAACGATCTTTCAGTGTCGAATCCCCCCTCTGCCTTCGATACCGTCAGCGGTGGGACCTCGGAACACATCAAGCAGTCTGTTACGCCCTCTAGGCTGCGGGGCGCTCCGACCGAATGAACGATCCTTCGTCGCAGAGCCCCAGCTCGTCTGCGCAACCGCGCTATTCACCTTCAACTATGATCGTGCACACCATTTGCACCATCGTAAGGAGAGTTTGGTTCACGACAACAGTCCCGTATTCCTCTTTTTCTCTCAACGCTGACTGTTGGGGATTCGCGGCACTTTTGGAACACCATTTTATTATTTTTGGCGTGTATGCGCCTCATGTTCGACTTCCACCGTACATAATCAACCGACCTTCATTTCAAACCTTGGACGTTTAGTATAAATCTATCCCAGGTTCTTCAATGAGAGGGGGCAGAGTGGTTGCCAGTTGTTGGGGTGGAACTCCTTCGTGGATATCCAGCAGCCATCGAGAAACCTGGGACACCTCTGGACGGAACTCTGGGATTTTCCTCCAGCATAGCTGGATGAGTTCCCAGATATCATTCGTCAGTAAGGCGCACTCTGGTCGCTCCGGCAGAATCTCCGCCACTTTGTATGCTCGAATTAGCTGTTCGTTCATGCTGAAGTAAGGTACGGTGCCGGAGATGACCTTTTGTTCAATACAGTTTTAGTAATCCACATCGACGAAATCTCTTTTTAATGCCCACCTCTTGTACGATGCATCCGTACGACCATATATCGCAAGCTTTCGACATTCGCCTCGACCTATCTTCTCCATGAATGTCATCTGTCAATGGCAGGAACAGTTCCGGAGCGGCCCATCGGACTGCGCCCCCTCCATCTCGTCCGGGTGTCCTGGTCATATACGAAGTACCAACAAACTCAGAGAGAATCTCTGAGACTCCAAAGTCTGTAAGACGTGCGGTGTTTTCGCTGATGAGGATATTGCTCGGTGTGAGATCTCCGTGGATCACAGACTTCGCATGCACTATACGATACCAAGTATCACAATCGGTCATGCAAGCTCGATAAAATGACTTACAGTAGGTGAGACCTTCAATTACATCACGGAGCTAGTGTCAATTTTAGAAAAAATTTGGCTCTTTTTAGGCGATGGCACAGAAAGACTGACCAGTCGAAAACGATCGTTCAGAGTCAAGGCTTGCCTTTTGAAAATCAGGTGGTCTCTGAGCGTACCTCCTTCCATCCAAGGGCAAACCATTGAAGGAAAAGGAGATTGTTTGAACCCATGAACGAGGCCAAACAGCGGCACAACGTTGATATGGTGAAGGTCCTTCCAGATACCAATCTCTCGTTTCAACCGCTACGACCAATCAAGTTGAGTAACTCGGCAGGAGATAAGTGTAAAAACACTTACCATCTCGGTACGTCGCTTCCTTTTGGGATCTTCTATATCTCGTGAATAACACTTCAGCACCTTTACCGCGACCTTAACGCTCTCAATCAATGGGCGCTACTGCCTTGAGGAGAGTACTTCCACACCTTCCTGGGAGAACAGCCTCCACGGACTAGTTCAGTCTTATATATCTGTCCAAACCCTCCAGCGCCTATTTCTTGAACGTCGAGGGTCATAATGTAATCTGTGAGGTCTTCTATGTCCGATGTGTTATGGTAGTACTCAAGAGCTCGTCGACCAGCTGGTGGCTCCATTGGCTGGTAGATATGTTCTACGAAGCTATTCATTTGCAGGTGGAGTAGACTCTAGAGCAACCGTGAAACACCAAAATTGACCGGAAAGGCAAACTACGTTACCTTTACAGCTTCACATCCCCTGGCGACCCTTTCTACATGACTGCCGATAGATGCCAGTTCATCTTCGTGACAAAGTTTGTGAATGAGCTCGGAAACGATTTCTAGTCCAGCAAAATTCAAATCTGCAACATCGGCCAGGCGTCTAATTGTGGATTGTAAGGCAGTATTCTACTATAGTATACGTTCACAGAACTTACAGGGATTGGAGGCGATTCCACAGTTCAGGGGTCGCCGGTTCTCCCATGACAGCCTTCGCAATGTCAAGCTGGCTTGCCATGTTAAGGAAGCCTAGGAGGCTGTTATGGCCTTCAAAAATTCCGTCGTAGTGTAGTTGTCTGTTCCTGGCAGCAGGCAGCTGCAGCTTCTTGTAAGTCAATACATTCATCTCGAAAGATGTGGGCGAACCTCATGATTGCCAGCCCGGAAGATAGCGTGGACTCGCTCTCCAGCGTAGTCTATTCTTGCCTGGTCAGTGGGAGGTAGTCCGAACATATCCATTGTAGAGGATGTGAAAGAAAGGGACTCAAACTGAGAGGTCTGGAAGATAAGTGGACACGCTTGTAACGCACGGCAACCACCTGTCAAAACCGCCTGACTTGAGCGCTTATCACTGTGTCTCTTGCACATCGCCGGTCTTTGCCGAACATGTACCCTCATTTCAACCAGATGTAAGGGAAGTGTTCATCCCGGTATCCGGAATATGATTAGTACTAATTGACCGGTTTGTAGGACACGCTGGGAAGGGGCACACCCAACGACGCTCTTGTCACAAGTTCACTCTTCTGCTCCACTGTGATCCCTTGCATCTAGTGATTAGTAAATGTGACACACCCTGAGAGCACCTTTCTCAACCTGAGCCTAAGTGAAATACCATAGTTGGACCCACAGCACTGGGTGGATACGCCTGCTGGAAGAAATCGTGCTCTTCTTCTCAAACGTGTTCGGGGCATCGATCTCGGTCGAGGTTATAATTTTGGCATTCTCCTGCTCTATATCTGGGGCGACGACACCATGAGCTCTGAGGGTCCATAAGCTCCTTCGAAGAAGGTTCCACGGCGGAATCTCATCCGCCGAAGCGCCAGTTATACCCAACCCCAGTTCTGGTCCAGATATGCAAGTCTTGGTCAAACCTGGATAGCAAATAGACCCCACGCATCTAATAATACAGCCGGGTTCAGGAGAAAAATGGCAGGACATTCTTCGATAGAGGGTGCCCAGAGATTCCAGAGTGAAGTTTCACACGACCTATGTTACTCGTCACGAGGATTCTTAGACTTTCACTGATTCACAATCTCAGGTGTCCAGATGGCAGGAGGCTTGTGCAGTCATCCAAGGACAGGTTCCCACCACCATTTTTCCAATAATTACGGTATATACGGATGCATACTAATTCACTCTCATTGCCAATCATATTTTTGGATTTCCTGTAGTAGTCTTTCACACGCTCAGACCAGCTGCGAGGCTCTAGCTTTCAAACTCTATTCAATCCGCTGTGAAGGACCGTATTTTATGCTATAATTATGACAGTGTGATGGTATGCAACTTGGAACCATCCCACACTGTGCGGTTTACCGAGTCAGTGCCAATTAACTCGTTACAGCGCTTTCAGAGCTCGCAATTCTTGTATTGCAATGTTTGCCAATGGGCACATAACTTGGAAAATTATCTGCAAGTGCGTCATTGCCGTGAGGCGCTCCGAGTTCCCGGTCCCCGTTGTCGGGAACGTGTTGGGCACTGTGGGCGGTTGATGGCTGTAGCGGACATTCCAAAAAGAGCTACCGACTTTCCCAATGCGGAATGGGTAACCGTTTACGTCATTCCCTTGTAAGTCGTGTGCTAAACAAACATAGAAAGAAAAAGAAGAAGGATTCCGCAGACGGAAGAGCTCTGAAAAGTGCTGCAATCTGTCAACGCGTGGATTAACTTGGAATTAACAAAAAAATTCCGAGTCGACGCTTAGACCGCTACTTATTGCTTTTTGAGTTCCTCTTCATTTATCAAAATTTCGAATCCAACATCTCTAATGCCCCCTCCAAATGAATAAGGGTGTTAGACCGAGATTTTCTACAACATGCTCTCAAGAACGGACCGCAACGCATTCAAGTTGTCTGCGCCCCAAAGGCACAGGATGATCCTCCTAGGCCCCATAGTAAATCTGACCTTGAGCTCGGTTGGCGTAATATATTACTTGCCTATATCTTTGACTACCGAACGTGACGGCTTCTGTATCCAGAATACAATATAATTGAAGTACCCGTCGGCTACGCCTCCGGGTACGTTTTCTCGTGGGAAGGAGTTGCCACATAGGCAGACGCATCACGACGCCTACGTCGTTTCGTACCACCACCTCGATCTAGAGGTGGTTCCTCGTCGCTCGTCGGAATCGAGCTCACTATCCGTAATATCCGCACTCCCTTTCGGTTAAATAGTGCTCTACAACTCTGCCACGTATACAAACGACTTACACTGTTCCAACAAATTGAACTCCCGGAACCTGCACCGACCGATAGTGCAGGAACATCCGAGTCTGTCCACTTCACGGTCTACACCTAACAAGACAGAGCCCAGAGCAACCTATATCACGAATGAAAATCGGCCTTACTCACGGCACTGTCAAACATCGACGGATCCCACTCGTTCAGCAACTTGAGGGTAATAAACTCATGCTGTCTAGTGGAGAAGAATCGGTAGCACAATTCAAACCCAATGGAAGAGGATCGTTGCTCGAGTAGACGTCAAGTGTCCTCGCATCGTCCAACGCCAGTCGACGCGGTGAGTGATCATTCCTTATATCCCTTTCAAATCTCATCGCACGGTGTATCCACTTTCTCTATCCCTTATCCCAAATGTCATATTCACAACAATATCACCCTATTGACGATAACTATCACATCGTATCAACAAATATTACCAACGACGAAGATCATATCTGTCTTTCAACGACGATATCCACCCCCACGTCCTTCAACGGCAATTAACATATCTGCCCTTTAACGGCGATATCCACCACCACGTTCTCTAACGACGATTAACATGTCTGCCCTTTAACGGCGATATCCACCCCCACGTCCTTTCACGACGATTAACATCTGCCTTTTAACGGCGATATCCACGACCACGTCTTTTAACGACGTTTAACATATCTGTCTCTTAACGACGATATTCACCACCACGTCCTTTAACGACGATTAACATATCTGCCTTTTAACGGCGATATTCACCACCACGTCCTTTAACGACGATTAAAATATCTGCCTTTTAACGGCGATATCCGCTACCACGTCCTTTAACGACGATATCCATTACCATGTCCTTTAATAACAAAGAATAACATATCCGTCTTTTGATGATGATATCAAATTATCATGCCTTTACATGATGTGTCATTCTACCATGTGCACCGAATGTACATAATATTTCTCTCGACGATGTCTTTCCAACGCACCTGCTCCCATCCTGAACAACCTCCGCATTCACTAGCAGTCACGCACTTCGCCGAAAATGGACTCCTGGGCTACTGTCTTCCGGTCTGTTGTCAAAAGTGCATGGATCTTGGCGTTTAGCCTCTCGTTTTAATTTCCTTGATTATTTCTCTCGATTAAGCCCACTTTCAAGCCTGTAGCGCACGTATTCGCCTTGGAACAACCCAATCTACTCTGCAGTACTGCTTGGTGCTGCTATTGTCTTCAAGACTACTGTCTGGAAGGCTCAGTGTGCTGTGCTCCTGACCCTGGATTGGAGTATATATAATTTTGGTCTATATTCACTACCTACTAGGTCAACACTGGGAGTGATTTGGCTCAGCTCTGGCTTCTGGGTAGGGGAGGAGGTGCACTCGTACCCTCATATCTTCGGAACACGTACTCCAATTCTATTGGTAATTTCTGTATCGTTATCGTGTCGTTTACGCGCTTCGAAAAAAGCCTATTAACATGCCCAAAGCGCGCTGGCTGTTGGGCTAGACACCAACCTTCAGGTTTGGGTCCCCCGCAGCTCATTTGGGTCTACTACCTTGGGTTTACTTGCTTCGATAGACCTGAAACTGCGTATTTGAGGTCTTCTGGTCCCTATTCTTTGCTTGATACAAAGAGAGCGTTTCCAAGCGCAACCGATGTCATCGAAATGCATACCTGCTCCTCCTCCCCCTGATCCGACTTCTACTTCAATGCCAAGTCCCTGACAGTTCGTTTATTACGGTTATTGGCACGTTCGAAAGCGATTGTCTGCACACTTCAGATCCACCCTTTAGCTTGACGATAGTCTTAGCCAGTGCCGATAAATCGCCCGGTTTGTCTCAAGTTCACTTCTGACCGTTATCTCCAACTACGGAGTCATATATCCTTGGATCGCGATGTTCTTACCTTCAACGGAATTGCATCAACTCCAGCTTTCCAATGAAACTACTCTTGTTGCATTTGGACCAGCCGTTTTTCTGAAGGGAGGAAACATCATCCTGATACCCAGCTGCTGCTGGCCCCAGGTCATTGACCTTCCCTCCCACCCAGCTATGCATTACTTACGCTGCTTTTTGGGGGCGAGCCGATTGCGTTGCTGTCGGCCGGGCGTCTTTTTGTGGGGTCATCCGCCAGCACCTCCATCGTCCTACGCCCTGAAGAGACACGGCTCACACCGTCTGCTCTTCACGCCCAAACTAACTACCACATAGACAGCCGGAGGGGCACGACACCACCCTCGAGAAATGTGGTATATAGTATTCCATGAAACGTTTCATGCAATCAGCTCTGATCACGCGTTGGTTTGAAGTTACCTTTGCTGGTAAGGTGGGGTCGTTGAGTATTGACTAGTGACTGGTCAATGGCCTGGAACCATCCAACCGTGACGGCTCCTCTAGAACATTGAATATCTGAGCCTTTAGTCTGTCCAGACGCTCGGTCGGGGCTCCAGCTAACGTTCGAGTCGAAATAGTACAGGTTCTTAGTACTGTATATCACTTGTTATAATTAATTATTGTTCCAAGAATACTTACATGACCAGAGGGGATTGTTCTCATATTTTCCACCCTGTGCATACGATCAATACTGCTTATTATCAACGCAAGTTGACCAATTAAACTCGAGCTCAAGCTCACTCATCTCGCCTCCGCTGATAGGGTGAGCTACATGAAAAGAGCGCTCGAATTCCGTATATGAATTCGGGTCGTTGTATGTTGGTCTCGGGTGAATAAAAATAGGAATGGGAAACGACATGTACATGTTTACTACTCTCCGACTTTATATCCTGTCCTCCTGGGTACGCCTGCACACACAATTTTCTAAGTTCTTAGTTCCTAGTTCCTAGTTCGGAGCTCAGCGCTCAGCCCTCGTACATGGTGCTGGTGCTGGTGATAGGGTGGCCAATCATAAACTATTCTGATCCCACTACGAAGATTCGCCTCTGGGGCACTTCGTTTGCAACTACTTGTATCTTTCTCGATTCGATTTTCTGCAATTTCACTTGACTCAAGCTTTCAACTTCTAAATATGAACCACGGAGGTGTACCACACAAAGTCTCGTCTCGGAAGGGCGTCTATCTTACTTCTGCTAGACCTACGATCATGAGCGACGAGTTTTTCTGCGCGTCTCGATGGGTATTGTACGGCGATGGTGCAAATTTGAATACCGAGTGGTGATATGTTATTTCTGACATACGGAGACAATATCGATATCGATATTGTTGGTGCAAAAGTTTGGTCAATGGTAGGTGCGAGGAGATGCTCGAAGAAGGGAAGAGATAATTTCGTGATAAATCGGCCTAAATATCGAATTACAGAGGAAATAAGAAGGTACTGAAAGCAGCCCAGGTACTGATCGATGAAAGCTCCAACACAACGTTGTGCGGGACATAGGGCGGACTCGGCGGAGGAGATAATTTCATGATAATTCGGCGCGTTAGCTTTGAATCGCAGCGGCTATTTATTAACCTACGGCCTTTTTACTCGAATCTCTCCGAACTCTTCGGTTCCGAATTGCAGGTAGGTACTTGTAAATGGTATAGACATTTCAAGTTGATCGATAAACGTGTCGATTCAAAAAGCTCCAGGAGTGGAGATGTGGGGGTGGCAATGATCGATATCAATTGTTCCTATCATCGCACTTTAGCTTTGGATCGATCGGCGCGTGGCTGGTTTGAGGGTACCGATCGGTGCTTCGATCACCAAATGCCGCTCGGCATGGGGAAAGTGGGGCGGGTGACGCAAATGACGTCATTGGCAGTGCCCGGGGCATATTTATTCCAGAGCTCGAAGACATCGGAGGGGAGTGGGAGGTCATCGATAAATCGTGTGATGACTGGGGAGAAGGGTATAGGGAGTGGGGATGGTCATCGATAAATCGTAGCATGTGCGGAGAAACAGGTAGAAAGTACGAGTGCAAAGGATGAAAGTGAGGAGTGGGAAAGGCCCCGACGGACGGCGCCCTGGGGCATGACGATGATCATGCTGGTATAAAAAACTGAGTGGGCCAATTTAAGATGATCTTCCCCCACTTCTCCCCTTGCCAAACGATCTGCGCTCGATGGATCCCGCACAGTTTCAGTTTACATACCCGCCTAGACGTCCCGAGTACCCGACCCCGGAACCGTCATACACGCACTACCACGAGTTTGTGCCTCAGCCAGACCACTACCAGCCCTACAGCGAGACATACAGCTATGAGGGCTTCACGCAGACTCCTACTCCTATGGTGAGCCTCAGATTTTAGGCGCCAGTGCTTTCGCCGATCAGGAATGCTCGTAGCAATCGCATAGTTCCTCCCCGATGCACCATGCTCATACTCTGAGCTACGTGCAGACCGGAAATGACCTCGCAGCAGCAGCTGCCTCTATGAACCTGCTCTCGCCCGCTGCAGCGCTCTCACCCGCCGCCAGCACCGCGTCGTACGCATCACCACCCCCCACTTCGCCATACCCCCCCTCCGAGCCCGACGCCGACATCTCCGTCTCCGTCTCCACCGCCTTCCACCCAAACGCCCACCCGCACCTGCCCCCGCCCGACACCCTCCTCTCCTCCTCCGACGCCG
>Ga0247741_1000346_pt1:17500-27279 | contig 27279 bp, 18 predicted proteins | sample UWRJL213509R2_FD_180945 | JGI IMG/M metagenome (GOLD analysis project Ga0247741, IMG submission 180945) | Plant litter microbial communities from Arlington Agricultural Research Station in Wisconsin, United States - UWRJ-L213-509R-2 | ecosystem: Environmental > Terrestrial > Plant... | reverse complement strand
CAACGATGTGGCCTGGAGCCATACCACCGAGCTCTTTCGCAAAACCAGCCGCATGCTCGACCCACGCCGCGGCAGGGGCTTTTACAACACCTTTTCTTCGCGACACTTCTTTGTGCGCTTTCCACTGGATTATATTTTCTGCTCAAAAGAATTTGGGCTTATCAGCATGAAAAAAATGCCTGAGAATGGTTCCGATCATTTTGCCATGTTCATACATCTTGCCCTGGCGGAGGAAATGAAGCAGGCGCACGATGCACCCGATGCCGATGCTAAAGAAATATCGGAAGCAAAAGAAATAGCTACGCAACCGGTAGATAAGGTAGAATAAGATAGCTTCGTTTCATAAAATACCAGTGTGTAAATGCCGCAGAAAAAACACATCTCCACAAGCCTTACCACTTCCGCTTTATAAAATAAATAACCCCGGGGAATCTCCCGGGGTTATAAAAAGTAAACATAGATCATACTTACAGGGTTTTAATTTTCGTAACTAAATTACCGGGTAAGTCCTTTGCCTCAAAGCTGATCGCCGTTCCGGCGATGGCGCTGTTGGCTACCGTGCTTACATACATCCAGTGAAGGCCATTGGGCAGCAGGCTGGCATCGCCCTGCTCTATCACCGCGCCGCTGGCAGCTTTGATGATCACTTTTACCGAAGCCACTTGGAAGTCGTCGGTTACCATGGCGAGCAGTATACCGCCTGCCTGGCCGTTGTAACCGCTGTGGTCGATATCGCCGATCACCGGTGCTTTAAAGAAGTCTACCACCGCACGGTTGAAAGCGCTGAGGCCTTTACCGGCTTTGAGTTTGTAGGCCATCTTCAGGGCGATGTCCGTCATGGCAGCTTTGGCGTATGCTGCAGCATGGGTGAAGTTTTCAACAATCGTCTGTTGGGCTGCGCTCCTTGCCTTGGTTTGTTTAGGGCGCTTTGCCAAAATGGTTTCACCATTCCATTGTCTGAATACTACCTGTTTGTAGGTACCTGATAGGCCTTCGGTAGCGAAATTGTCTTTAGATTTCATGGTCGTAAAATTTAAAGGTTAAAGAAAATTGTTTTCGCTACTATGATGGTGGAACATTGAAAATGTAATAAGGGAGTGGTGTTAAAGTGGGGTTAAAGGAGATAGAATTTTTTAATTATAATCCCAGTTCCTTCTTTTTACTTAAAATAAGTTTTTGATATGCCTGATCACGGTGGTTAAAATAAATACTGTTTGTTAAATCAAGAATGTTCCTTACAATCCCTACTTGAGCCCATCCGCCGATTTGATTAATAAAACTTATCTCTATTTTCTCTACCTGTGGTTCTATTTTTTTATATCCTTCTTCTATATCTTGAAGAGTTAATCCAAATTGTTCTATTTCATCTAATAAATCTCGAGTTTTACTTATGTTTTTATGTCTTTCAGGAAATCGAAAATCTAAATATGCTTGAAAGGTATCAAGATCCAGGTTTTTGATTTTATCAAACTGAAATTTTTCTGAGTTTGCTTTTTGAAGAATATCTTTTTGTAATTCAGAACTTTGTTCTTTTAATTCTTGAAACTGTTCATCGGATTCCTCAAGCTTAGCACTAAGCCTAAATAATTTACGCTTAAAATTATCAGGTATATGACTTTTTTTCTTGTAGGATAGTTTATGTTCTATTTCTGCCCAAGCATGCATTAAAACTGTACGAATTTGAATCTCCGATTTTAAATCTTTTAGGTTTCTAAAATTCGGTACATTAAACCAAGATTCTGGAATAGTAGAAATTAAGTGATGAGATCTATACCCAAATTGATTTAGTTCAAGTAAATCTTCCTTGTCTTGACTTTCGTTAACATTGAGTTCTTTTTTTAATATTTCTGTAATTATATTTACATCTTTCTGATAATAACATATAATACGTATTCCACAAACATCTTCTACTTCATCAAAAGGCTTATTATATTTTTTCCGATCAATTTTTTCAATAAATGATTCTACATCCTTTATTCTATAATAAACTTTAAGATAGTCAATATTGTTTTCCTCCAAAATCAATTCAATAGCTGAACATAAGTTTTTTCCTAAATTCTCATATATCGGAATTCGAGTTAAATAATTTTCTTTATAATCATTAGATTTTTGCATATTATTTTAAACTTAAATTTTATAAAACTATTTTAAAGAATCCAAAAATCCTCTTCTTCCCACCCATGCCCCCATCCATCTAATCTTTGCAAATTGATTCCATCAATAATTTTTTCTAGGTTGTTGACATAATCTTCAAAATACTTTGGTGACATTATTTCTACAATATACAAAGAGCCAAATTTATTAGCGGCAGAAACTATTTCATCATTTGCCATATCATTGTAATGCGATTCGAATTGAAAGTGATGTTCATATTGATATTGCCCATATAGAATTTCCTTTAAATCAAAATCCTCTGTTTTAGAATCTGATAATTGAAATAGCCTTCCGTCAAAAACCATAATATGTAAAAATAGAGTTCGCAAATTATGGTCTAAATATCCATGGCTAGCTATATGAATTGAATTTTTTATTAATCCATTTATTGAACTTAAATAATTTACATTATCAGAGGTCACTACATCTCCTTTTGTGACAATTAAGCTCTTCGCAAAAGGTACATTTTTATTAAAAAGGCTTAATTCTTTTAGTTCCTCTAAAATATTTTTATATTTATAATTTTCGCTTAGAGATTTCAATTTGGGAAAAAGCTTTATAAGTCTTCTTGTTTTTGAGTTAAGCTTTATTTTATCAGGAGCATATAAAATAATTTGTTTGTCATCCGATTTTTTACATTCTATAGATAAATGAACTGAAAAACCATTTATAGGTTTATTTGCAACAATATCAGATTCACGATATTTTCCAGTTTCGAAATCTCTGTAAATATTTCCAATTGAATATTCCCAATTTCTTTCATTAAGAATCTTCCCAATCATTAATTCAAGAGGGAATCCTGATTTCGAAATCCCAGTTTTGATTTTCTTTATAAGACTATCACTATCCATTATTATAAAATTTTAAGGAATATTACTTACTCTTAAATAAACCGGAATCAAAAAAATACTTCAACGTTATCCCTCTCTCAATACAAAATTTATTGATAGTATACAAACTCGTTCCCCTTCCCCTTTCATTTGCATTATAATTTTGCGTTTCTCTTCCGGAACCTGAAGCAATTGCTTCCTGGGTAAGCCCTGCTTCTTCCCTCAATTCTTTCAAACGTTGAGCAACGGCCATTTTGAATTTGATATCAATCTTATCTAGTTTACTTGGCATAATCAAAGCTGAAGAAAATCTTTTGAAATGTTATAATGCATATGCATTATATAGAAAGATAGTTTGTATATTCGATTATCAATAATTCTTCAAACTTTTCACCCATGACAACACTCCCCGCCCACATCGCCGAGCACTACTACTCCCTTCACCAACCTTCCTCCGGCAGGCAAGCACCTGACCATTCAACCCATGCCGCCGCCGTTATCGATGGCTTTATAAACGAATACACCGCCGAAGAAGCCGGCCGCGAGCTGTGGCTGCTTTTCAGCGGCGCCCTCACCAGCGAGCACCTGCCGTATAGCGATATAGCGCAGGAGCGGAAGTGTATGCTGCATTTTTATGAGTATACCAAAGCGTTGCTGGAGGCGACTTATGCGCTACGCTCAGTTAAGAATTAAGAATTAAGAATGATTGCGAAGAGTTACGGGTTAGCGGGTGGCGGGTTACGGGTGGAGGAGAGCGGAGGGCTTCCGCTTTTTATCCTCTGTGCGCTGCAAAGTGCCGCTAACAGTGTATATTAGCATACCCAACTGCTTTAATACCGGATGTTATCAAAAAATATTTTACGCCCTGTGCCCGGGCGGCTGTTGCTCTTGTGCTGCGTGTTGCTCCTGCACGCTACTGCCCGTACGCAGGATCAGGGCGACTGGGGCATGGGCCCCAACAGGATCTGCTTTACCGGCTTCCAGATGATCAGCAATGCCCACAGCCTCGTTACAAAAGTGAAACATACTTCGCGGGGTTTTCGCAGTGCACTTTTTAATACCATCGCTTACTACAAGGATGCCAACCTATCTATCAACCAGCTCGACCGCACCGATTACATGCGCTGGCAGGGCGGCGGCAACATGAGCATCCTACGCGATACCATGGAAAGCTTTGGCGGCTACACCGATTTCATCTACATCTCAGGGTCTACCTCCAACTACGCCAAAGATTTTGAGACCGATGCTGCCGATAACTACATCATAGTTGCCGACAACAAAGGTAACGGGTGGAACCCGCAGTCGCCGGTATCGAGCAGCAAGCTCGACAGCACACAGCTGCTCCTGTGCAAATTCAACAAGGCACGAAATGTACTCTGGTATAAACTTTACGGCGGCAGCAGCGCCGAATTTGCCGTTGCTATCCGCAAAGCAAGCGATGGCAATTATATCGTGCTGGCGCAAACACAATCCAGCGACGGGGATGTAACCGGGGCGCAGGGTGGAAAAGACATCTGGCTGCTCAAGATCAGCGATGCGGATGGAAGTATTCTCTGGAAAAAAACGATCGGCACGGCTGCCGACGAAATGCCTACCGACCTGGAAATATTGCCCAACGGATCGATGGTAATATCGGGTACAGCTGGCAGCAGCAGCCTGCTGCCCGGCCCCGCAGGCCTCAATGGTTTTTTGATGCTGCTCGATAATGCAGGCAACGTTACCGGCACAAAAACATTCGGCGGCAGCGGCAATGATCATGTCAATGCAGTTGCACTGGTGCCCGGCGGCGGCTTTGTAACCATCAGCACTACCAACTCGGCCGATGGCGATTTTACACAAAACCTGGGTGGTACCGATGTATACATATGCCGGCACGATGCCGCAGGCAATATCACCTGGAAAAAACATTACGGATCCACAGGCGACGATGTGGCCGGGGATATAGCATTTTCTCCGTGCAGCTCCACTACCTATGCTTCCTGGTCGAAACAATACAACACTACCCCGCAAAACTTCAATATTTACCCGGCTTACAGCCAGACGGCAGGTACCAAAGTGGGGCTTTCCGCTACCGGCACAGAAACTTATTTTTACCAGGAAACATATCCTTTTCAATATATCAGCAACGACTACGAGCATTTCAATAACATGATGGCGCCATCGATCGAGGCAAACGACCGGGGTGGTATCCTTACCGTCAATATTGTTCATATGAAATGGAATGGAAATGGTACCCCTCCCGGCCAGGGGGGAAATGTTACCCGCTCTTTTCTTTTGCTGGAATATGGCGTGCTACTCAAAAGAACCGCCACCGATACTGCCCTTTGCTCGGGCCAGCCCGCATTTGGCCATGTGTTTGTACGCGATACTACTTACTCGGATACCCTGCGCAACCAATGCCGGATAGATACGCTGATAAAAAAATATACCATCCGGGTGATCAACGCGGATTCAGCCGTAGTGAAGGATACCACCCTTTGTTATGGTGCCCTCTTTGAAGGCGTACCGGTATACCGAAGCTTCATCAAAAAAGATACGGCACAGGTTTCCACCATCTGTGGCGCAAAAAATGTCATCCGGAACATTACCGTAAAAGTGGCTCCCCCGGCGCTGGCATTGGGAAAAGATACTTTGCTCTGCCAACCCGCCGCACTCACGCTGAAAGCTTATGGGCCGGCACGTAGCTGGCAATGGCAGGACAATAGTACTGCTCAAACTCTGCAGGCAACGGCCGCCGGGTTGTACTGGGTGGCTGTTACCGATACGTTTGGGTGCGTGTCCCGCGATTCGATCAACATCAGCAGGACTTCGCTGTATCTGAATGTTGTGTCCAACGTTACCACTATTTTTCCTTCACCGGTGCAACTGTCTGTGCAAAGCAATGGCAATGTTACGTGGCAGGCCTCGCCTACGTTGAGTTGTACGCAATGCCTCAATCCTGTAGCCAGTCCGCTGCTGACCACTACCTACCAGTTGTCTTCTACCAAAGATAACTGTACGCTTCAAGCTGCCGTTATGGTAAAAGTGGAGAAGGATGTGTATGTGTACGTGCCTTCGGCTTTCACTCCCGATGGCAATGCCATCAACAATGAATTGAAAGTGTTGACAAATATGCAAACAGATTTTACACTGCAAATATTCAATCGTTATGGCCAGCTGGTATATCGCAGCACCGACATGAGCCATGGCTGGAACGGGCTGTACCAGGGCAAGCGGCAGCCTGCGGGAAATTATATCTATTTGCTCCGCTATCACTACAAGGGGCTGGAGCAGCAGCAAAAAGGAAATGTGTTGCTGATCCGGTAAGTAGCTGTGTGCTTTATTTCAATCTCCTTCTTCTACGAAGCATCACCGAATGATCACCGAATCTAAAGGCTTTAGATTCGGTGATCATTCGGTGCAGGTGGTATTTAACAAAGAGTATGGTATACTTTGCGTGATTTGGATAGTCAGTAGCATACGAGTTGACTACTCCATGCAGTTGACAACTCCCGGGAGTTGACTACTCGATTGTTCACCTTAAAGCTCCGGCCATGCAATACACTAAAATCCCCTGGTTTGCCGATGGTGCATCTGGCAAAGTTGGAAAGAAAGTTTTTTACAACCGCTTCGACAAAACGCTCGTTCGCAAAGCACCGGGTAGTTACAATACCATCCCCACAGCAAAGCAGGCGGAGGCCCGCGAACGGTTTACGGCAGCGCATCAGTTTGCGCAAAGCATCATTGCCGATCCGGTATTGAAAGCATTGTATACGAAGAAAGCTGTAGGAAAGCGTACAGCTTATGCGGAAGCGGTATCAGAATTTCTGTTGAACCACAGAGGAAAGGAGGACACGAAGTAACACAGAGGAAAACAATGCTTTAAAATTTCAACTCTGTGTTCCTCTGTGAATTAACTCTGTGCTCCTATGTGTTTAAAAAGAACGCGCCGCAGGCGCAGTTCCTACAATTGGTTTTTAAGTACACGCCCGATCTCTTCTTCCGAAAGATCGATGCCGAGGATGGTGCCGTCTTTATCGATAAGATAATTAGCGGGTATGGCATTGATGAAAAACCGGTTAGCGAATGTATTGTTGTTCCAGTCTACAAGTTCGGAGTAATTGGGCCAGGATTGTTTATCGGCGGCAATGGCTTTGAGCCAGCTGTCTTTATCCTTATCGAGCGACACGCCGATCATTTCAAATCCTTTTTCGTGGTATTTTTTGTAGAGTTTTACCAGTCCGGGTATCTGCATGCGGCAGGGCTTGCACCAGGAGCTCCATACATCTATCAGTACAACTTTCCCTTTCAGGCTATCGATCGCCAATTCTTTTCCGAGGGTATCTTTTAGGGTAAGCTCTGGAAAGCGTTTACCCGTTTCCGTTATGGTAATCCGTTTGCGGATATTCAGCGCATACCCTCTGAATGGTGATCGGGAAAGGGATGTATCGATGAGATTGGTGAGGCTATCCGCCTGCGGTAATGAGAGGTTGATGGCATCGAGGAGGAAACTGTAGTTGCGTTCATCTGCAGGGTATTGGGTGAATATATCTGCAAGGGAATGAAATATCCTGAGCCGCTTGGTGGTAAGATCTTCTTTAGAAGTGGAGATCTTCCATAGGCGGGTTTTTAACTCCTGGTAGGTGCTATTGGAGTAGGTTTTGGTATTTGCCTGGCCGAAGGATTGTAGCGAGCAGGCGATGAAAATAAGGAGGATGGGATGGCACATGGGATAAAGTTAGGGTAATTGAACCGCAGCGGTACGGGGACAGGGCGAAATACAGTGGTTGAGTTATCAACCGGCGGTAGTCTTCTCGTGGGTAGTCTTCTCGTGTAGTAGTCTTCTCGTGAGTAGACTACCGTTACCTATATTGGTCGGGAGTCAGGTATGGTCATAAAAAAACCCTTCAAGTGATTGAAGGGTCTTAAAATAAATATGGCAGCTACCTACTCTCCCGCATTTCTTTGCAGTACCATCGGCCATGAGGGGCTTAACTTCTCTGTTCGGTATGGGAAGAGGTGAACACCCTCGGCAAAACCACCATAAAAAGGTAATAGTGCTGAGTGAAAGTTGTCAGATGTCAGATGTTAGTTGTCAGCCTTTCGGATCAAACATTTCACTGCATTTGCAACTCTATACTAGACTACAATAAGTTAACATATTGGAAAAAAGAAGTAAACAAGTAATAGTATATATCACCTCTTGCTCCCCCTTCAGGGGGTTGGGGGGTAATAAAAAAAAATAAAGCTTACGGGCAATTAGTACTACTCGGCTTCGATGTTACCACCCTTATACCTATAGCCTATCAACGTCATAGTCTTTGACGACCCTTAAAAGTAAACTCATCTTGAGGAAGGTTTCACGCTTAGATGCTTTCAGCGTTTATCCTGGCTGTACATAGCTACTCTGCATTGCACCTGGCGGCACAACAGATACACCAGCGGTACATACGACTCGGTCCTCTCGTACTAAAGTCATGTCCTCTCAATTTACTCGCGCCCATCACAGATAGGGACCGAACTGTCTTGCGACGTTCTGAACCCAGTTCACGTGCCACTTTAATCGGCGAACAGCCGAACCCTTGGGACCTTCTCCAGCCCCAGGATGTGACGAACCGACATCGAGGTGCCAAACCTCCCCGTCGATATGAGCTCTTGGGGGAGATCAGCCTGTTATCCCCAGAGTACCTTTTATCCTTTGAGCGACGGCCCTTCCATACAGAACCGCCGGATCACTTTAGCCGACTTTCGTCCCTGCTCGACTTGTAAGTCTCACAGTCAAGCTCCCTTATACTAATACGCTCTATGTACGATTACCAACCGTACTGAGGGAACCTTTGCAAGCCTCCGTTACACTTTAGGAGGCGACCACCCCAGTCAAACTACCCACCATGCACTGTTTCCCGTCAGGGATTAGATTCTAAATGTTTAAAGGTTGGTATTTCAACGTTGACTCCATCATGCCTGGCGACACAACTTCAAAGTCTCCCAACTATCCTACACATCAAAAATTCAAAATCAATGCAAAGTTGTAGTGAAGGTTCATGGGGTCTTTCCGTCCCGTGACGGGTAACCGGCATCTTCACCGATACTACAATTTCACCGGGCTCGTGGAGGAGACAGTGTTCAACTCATTAGACCATTCGTGCAGGTCGGAACTTACCCGACAAGGAATTTCGCTACCTTAGGACCGTTATAGTTACGGCCGCCGTTTACTGGGGCTTCAGTCAGAAGCTTTGGCTTGCGCCGAACATCCTTCCTTAACCTTCCAGCACCGGGCAGGTATCAGGCTCTATACGTCATCTTTCGATTTTGCAGGGCCCTGTGTTTTTGCTAAACAGTTGGTTGTACCATTTTACTGAGACCGACCGAAATCGGTACGCTTTATCCCGAAGTTACAGCGTTAATTTGCCTAGTTCCTTCTCCACGGCTCACCCGAGCGCCTTAGAATACTCATCCCACCCACCTGTGTCGGTTTGCGGTACGGGCTGCTTATACCATAACTTAGAGGTTTTTCTCGGAGGTCTGATTAGGATCACTATCAGCTAAGCCGAAGCTTCGCTGTACTATCAGGTTCGCCATCCCGTACGGATTTACCTATACAGAATATAACTACACCCTTTAACGAACTATTCCGTCAGTTCGCGGATCTTTCACTACCCCGTCACCCCATCGAAGTATAAGCAGGTGTTGGAATATTAACCAACTTGCCATCAGCTACCCCTTTCGGGTTTGCCTAAGGACCCGACTAACCCTGATCTGATTAACATTGATCAGGAAACCTTGGGTTTACGGCGTTGAAGTTTTTCACTTCAA
>Ga0247741_1000346_pt1:0-12500 | contig 27279 bp, 18 predicted proteins | sample UWRJL213509R2_FD_180945 | JGI IMG/M metagenome (GOLD analysis project Ga0247741, IMG submission 180945) | Plant litter microbial communities from Arlington Agricultural Research Station in Wisconsin, United States - UWRJ-L213-509R-2 | ecosystem: Environmental > Terrestrial > Plant litter... | reverse complement strand
GGAGGAAACAGTTACGGGTGTGGTGGTTGTGGGTGCAGTAGTTACGGGTTGCGGGTTAGTGGTTGCTACCGGTGTTGCTACCGGTGTTGCCACAGGTGTTGTTACAACGGTTGTTTTTACTGGCTCGCTGATCACTTCCTTTACCGAATCCACTTTTGCATTGGGATTTACGAGTTCGATATCAAGAAATTTCTTGTCTTCCTTTACAGTCTCTTTTACCGGTTCCTTTGCTGGTTCTTTTACCGGAGCAGCAACTTTAGTACTTGCCGGGATGAATATGCGTACCGTATCATTTGCGCCAGCGATGTTATCTATATATACTGCAGAACGGCCACTGTTATCTTTAATGCTATTGAGCATTTGGATCCCACCCGCTTTTTCCACCACGGGTGTTTTTACTGGTTCGGTCACCAGTTTAACTTCGGTTACGGGAACTGTTGGAGTTACAATAGGTGTGTCTTTTGCAGGAGTCGCAACCTGAACAGGTGTTTTCACCACACCGGAAAGCGTATTGGAGAATCCATCGTCCTTAGGCTGTGTTGCAGTGGTGGCAACACTTCCAGCTGTACCGGACGAAGCCATGTTTACCGCCATCGTTTGTATATTATATAATCCCCAGCCCTTATCGCCAAAATTTTTAAGCATGTAGCCGGCATCGCCGCTAACGTTGATACCGATGGACTGCAGAGGAAATTCATTTTTAGGAAACCCTATAGATAATACATACTCTCCTTTCTGCAGCTTGGAAATGATCGCATAACCGGATGCGGAGGAACTGTATACTTTATCATTCAATCGCACATAAAAAGGTTGTTTGTTGTCGGATTGCACATACACAAAATGGTTGTGTTGGGAAAAGGCACAAACGGATGAAAAAATCAGCGAAGCAGCCAGTAGTAAAATTTTCATTTAAACAATTCTTTATATGTATTGCAAAGCTAATTAATATCGGGGATTTACCTTTTATAAAAAATTTACCTTCTTGTACGCGGCGCTCCGTTACTTTTGCCCCAAATTAATCAAAACATGAAAAGACTCTTGATGTTATGCGCCATTGCAGCGGCACCGTTCTTTACGTTTGCGCAGCCACATGACGATGACAATGACACGACCTGGAAAAAGATATACCGGGAAAGCTATCCGAAGATCAATGATCTGGTACACACCAAACTGGAGGTGAAATTTGATTACGACAAAGCTTACCTGTACGGGAAAGAGTGGCTTACGCTTCAACCGCATTTTTACCCGACGGATTCCGTATTACTGGATGCGAAAGGAATGGAGATCAAAGAGGTTTCTCTTATTCGTGGAATAGCAAAAACGCCTTTGAAATATAAATATGATGGTATGCAGGTCAATATCAAGCTTGACAGACTGTACACTGCCAAAGAAAAATACACCTTGTATTTTGATTACACCAGCAAACCCAACGAATACAAAGCCCAGGGCAGCGCCGCCATCACTGATGCAAAAGGCCTGTATTTTATTAATCCAAAAGGAGAAGATAAAGACTCCCCTATCCAGATCTGGACACAAGGCGAAACTGAAGCCAACAGCGTGTGGATGGTCACTATCGATAAGCCAAACCAAAAGACCACAGAGGAAATATACATGACCGTTCCGGCAAAATATGTTACCCTGAGCAATGGCCTTAAAATAAGTGAAAAGAAAAATGCTGACGGAACCCGTACCGATTACTGGAAAATGGATCTGCCGCATTCGCCCTATTTATTCTTCATGGGTGTAGGTGATTACGCCATCACGAAGGATACATACAAAGGAAAAGCCGTTCATTATTACACAGAAAAAGATCAGGCACAATATGCCCGCAAGGTATTTGGCAACACCCCTGAAATCATGAAGTTCTTTTCGGAAAAATTGGGTGTTGAATTTCCATGGCAGAAATATGCACAGATCGTGGGCCGTGATTATGTAAGCGGTGCAATGGAAAATACTACTGCTACGCTTCATCAGGAAAGTGCTTATCAAAATAATCGCCAACTGGCTGATGGCAACAGGTGGGAAGAAACCATCGCACATGAATTGTTTCATCAATGGTTTGGAGATTATGTAACTGCTGAAAGCTGGAGCAACATTACCGTAAATGAAAGCTTCGCAAATTACAGCGAATACCTTTGGAACGAATACAAATATGGCAAGGATGCGGCTGAAGCGCAGAATTACCAGGACATGCAGGGATACATCGGCAGCCGCAGCGAAAATAAAGACCTGGTGCGTTATCACTACCAGGACAAAGAAGATGTATTTGACGCGGTAAGTTATAATAAAGGTGGCCGCATTTTGAACATGCTGCGCAATTATGTAGGCGACGATGCATTCTTCAAATCGCTGAACAATTATCTTACTACCAATAAATTCAAAAACGGGGAGGCTGCGCAATTGCGTCTTGCATTTGAAGAAGTGACCGGTAAGGACCTGCATTGGTTCTGGAACCAATGGTACTATGGCAGCGGACATCCGAAGCTGAACATCAACTATAATTACAATATTACGGGCATGCCGGGTGTAGCCGAAGTGGTGATAGAACAAACGCAAAAGACAGGTAAGATCTTTACCTTGCCGATTGCAGTGGATGTATACGTAGCGGGTAAAAAAGAGCGTTACAATATTGTTACAAGCAACAAGTCTGATACTTTTTATTTTAAAGTAGCGGCCGTTCCGGATCTGATCAATGTGGATGCGGATAAAATGTTACTGGCTGAAAAAACAGACAATAAAACAGAGGCGAATTTTATTGCTCAATGGAATAACGCAAAGAACTATCTGGACCGAAGGGAAGCCATAGATTTTTTTGCAAAAAAGAACATGCCTGAAATTGCGAAAGGTTTGTATGATAAATTTGCTCCATTGCGTACGCTGACCATTCAAAAGATCGGCGCTACTCCTTACAAATCTGACAAGGTAGTTTTGGAACAGATTGAAAAGATCGCCAAAACCGACAATGATAAACTAACAAAGGCCGCTGCTATCAACTACCTGGTAAAACTGGGAGATGCAAAATACCAACCAATTTACGAAGCTGCCGTAACTGACAGTTCTTATTCTGTAGCCGGCGCTGCGTTGAAAGGGCTTGCCGCATTGAATGCTGAAAACGGTTATACCCTTGCAAAAAAATTCAGCAACGATGCTAAAGGGGCTTTGTCTAATGAAATAAAAAACATCTTGTTTGCAAAAGGCGATGAAGCGGATTTTGAATTCATTTCATCTGACTTTAAACAAGGCGGGCTTTCTTTCCAGAAGATCGGTGCTACCAGCAAATATGCCGATTATCTTTCAAAGCTGAACAACATCGCAAAGATCAAAGCCGGTGTGGATGATATCATCAGCTTCCGCAATTCAGTTCCGGCCGCTTTCCGCGACAGGACAGATCCTGCGTTCAAAGGAGCATTGGATAAATTGGCGAAAGCGAAGGGAGGAGAAGTGGAGAGTTATATTAATGCGCAATGGAAATAGTGAATGGTGAATAGTGAATAGTCAAACCTTCGAAGATTGTTTGTCTTTCACGAGGTCTTACATTTCGACTATACATTGTATTATATAAGAATCCCCGCAATTTCTTTGCGGGGATTCTTATATAAAAAACTTCTGAAGAAAATATTTTAAACAAATTAAAACCTTCCGCGGTTTGACTATTCACTATTCAATTATTCCCCTTGGGTAGAGACTTTTCATAACAGCAATATTTTGCAGCATTGTTTTGGGTATAAAAAAGTTTTATAATTATGGACAGATCCGGTGGTAATAGTTAAGGGTAAGAATTGTATACCACCTGTTTATAGCCTATATCAAAAAGCCCGCTCCCAAACATCAAGTTCAACCCACTTCAGCTTTACATATCACGCCTTATGTTATTTGTTATCATGAGGCGAGCAAACATATTAAATTATTATTATAGGAAACTAAAGTGTAAATTTATTTACAAAATCTCTGTATGAAAACTGAGAATAATAAATCCGCTGCATCGGACTCGGGTAACGATACCACTTCCGAGCGGAAAGTCTTATTGACTAATAATATCTTCAAAGCAACTGGCATCATCATAGCGCTTATTGATCAGAATTTAAACATACTCTTCCAAAATTCGGCAGCCGCACAAATTACCGGGTGGGCACAAGAAGATTTTCAAAAAATTGCACCCGCTGATGTAATCCATCCGCTGGATAAGGATATCACCAGATCTGTAATGGCAGAAGCGATTGAAACACCGGGAAAAACAATTTCCATTACCATAAGAATACGGCATAAGGGAGGCCATTACCTGTGGATGGAAGGAACTGTTACCAATATGCTGCATGAGCCTGAAGTAATGGGCATCCTGATAAACATGCGGAACATTACCGATAAAATAGAGACGGAAGAGAAATTGCAGAAAATCAGGCGGCTATATAATTTCATCAGCAACGTGAACAAGATGATTATAAGGACCACTGATGATACAACGTTGTATAAAGAGGCTTGCAAAATTGCTGTAGAGATCGGCAAATTCAGGATGGCATGGATAGGTATACTGGATGAAAGTAATCAAAAAATAATTCCGGTGATGCACGCCGGTGAAGAAAAAGGTTATCTCTCCAGGATAGAAATTATTACCCGGGCAAATACTCCAGCGGGACAGGGCCCAACGGGTACTGCTCTGCGTGAAGGCAGGTATGTTTTCTGCAACGATATTGAAAACGATCCGGCCATGCTTTATTGGAGAGCCAGTGCGTTGGAGAGGGGGTATCAATCTTTGATCAGCTTCCCGGTAAAAAAATTTGGTAAAGTGATGGGGGCTTTTTCGTTTTACGCAGATACCAAGTTTTTTTTTAACAAGGAGGAAATTAGCCTGCTTGAAGGGGTTACAGGCGATATCGCTTTTGCCCTGGAGAATTTTGAAAAAGAAAAATTAAGGAAGAAGGCAGAAGAAACCGTCATTGAAAGCAAAAACAGGTATCAGGCCCTTGCCGAAATTTCGCCGGTAGGGATCTTTCACACGGATGCAACTGGTTATACCACTTATGTAAACCCACGCTGGTGCCAGATATCCGGCTTAGCCAGTAATGAAGCATTAGGTAATGGATGGCTCAAAGCTGTACATGCAGGGGACAGGGATTTCTTAAAATCCAACTGGGAAAAAGTAACGCATAGAAAAGATACCTCCAAATCCACCTCCGAATATCGTTTTGTAAGGCCCGACGGCAGTACCCGATGGGTAATAGGGGACGCTGTTCCTGAAAAGGATGCAGCCGACCGGATAGTTGGTTATGTGGGCACCATAACAGATATCACCGAACATAAAGTAGCTGAAGAAGAAATTGCAAAAATCTACAAGGAAAAAGAAACTCTACTCAATCGTATCAACGATGGAATGATATCCCTGGATAATGAATGGCGTTATACCTTTTTAAATGACGCCGCATTAGAAACTCATCCGCTTGGCCTGGAAGGAACCATTGGCAAAGTGATCTGGGATGTACACCCTGAGATGATAGGAACCATTTTCTGGGATAAATATCACGAAGCCATGGAGACAAGGAGAGTGGTCCAGGCAGAGGGTTTCTATCTCCCTATGCAAACCTGGTTCTCCGTTAAAGTATATCCATCTCACGATGGGCTGACAATTTTTTTCACTGATATTACAGAACGGGTAAAGGCACAGGAATCAATTTTAAAAGAAAGAAATCTTTCAGACTCCATCATCAACAGCTTGCCCGGTGTGTTTTATTTGTACAATGAAGAAGGAAAATTCCTGCGCTGGAATAAAAATTTTGAAAAAGTAACAAAGTACAAGGCTGATGAGATAAGCAACATGCGCCCGCTTGATTTTTTTGATACAGTTGAAAAAGAAATTGTAGCTCAAAAGATAGCCAATACATTCAGCCAGGGAGAAGATTATGTACAGGCAGATTTTCTTATAAAAGACAACATAAAAATACCCTACTATTTTACCGGCAAGTCAATTGATTATGAAGGAACCCGGTGCCTGGTGGGTGTGGGTATAGATTTTACCGACCGGATTAAGGCCCAGGAAAAAATCCGCGAAACAACGGAACAGCTGCGCATGCTGACTGCTCACCTTCAAAAGGTACGGGAAGAGGAACGTAAAAGGATCGGCCGTGAAATTCATGATGAACTGGGGCAACAGCTTACCGCCATAAAAATGGATGTGGCCTGGATCGATAAGAAAATAGCGCAGGAAAATACCAGTATAAAAGGCAAGCTGAAAAATGTAATAGAATTGCTGGATGGCAGTAACAGATCCGTACGCCGGATACTCAGCGAACTAAGGCCAGGTGTTCTGGATGATTACAACCTGCCTGATGCTCTTGACTGGCTGAGCAAACAGTTTACTGTAAATACAGGTATCCCGATAAAGTTTACTATTACGGAAACGGATTTTAAATATACAGCACCGTTGGTTACCTGTATCTTCAGGGTATTCCAGGAAGCTTTAACCAACATCACCCGGTATGCCCGGGCCACACAGGTTTCGGGGTCATTAACCGTTGAGAACGATATCATTACTGTAAGTATTGAAGATAACGGTCAGGGATTTGAACCGGAATTTATACAAGCGGATCAATCATTTGGCATACTCGGCATGAAAGAAAGAGTACTTTCGCTGGGGGGCGAGTTCAGACTGATTTCTTCTTTAACACAAGGAACAAAAATAATGATCAAACTTCCGGTTGATACGCCTGATAAAATTTGAGTAAATTCTACCATATGCAAAAGATAATTTTAGCAGACGACCATCATTTCATACGCCTGGGCTTGATCCAGATATTGAAAGATGAATACCCCGCTGCCGAAATAAAAGAAGTAAGCGATGGAGAATCCCTTGTTAAGGAAGTGATGCAGCACGATTGGGACCTGGTTATATCAGACCTGGATATGCCCGGAAGAAGCGGCCTGGAAGCACTGGAACAAATAAAATTGATAAAGCCGCACTTACCCGTGCTGATCCTGAGCATTTATACCGAAGACCTTTATGCAGTAAGGGTTTTAAAAGCCGGAGCCTCGGGTTACCTCAATAAAAATGCCGCGCCATATGAATTGATCAATGCCATTCAACGTATCAGCCTTGGCAAAAAATACATTACTCCCGAAATAGCCGAAAGATTACTTTTTAACCCCGATACAGAAAAAAAACCACACGAATTGCTCAGTAACCGGGAATTTGAAATTTTCAAACTGCTTGCTATGGGGAAAACCATCACACAAATTGCAGTGTCTCTTTCTATAGCCCTTACCACTGTAAGTACACATCGCAGCCATATCATGACTAAAATGAACCTTTCTACCAATTCGGAACTTACCCGCTACGCTATTTCCAATCATATCATTGCTGATATATAATCCTTTGCCGTTTAATGACTTACTTACCTAAATCCAACGCATAGTATAACTACTATGCCATTAAATCTTTAACTCCTATAGATAGGCCCGTAATATTGGAGGTTCTTTGCATTATCAAAACAACTTAATGCAGGTACTCATAATTGATAATTCCTTACCGATCGTTCAAAGGCTGCATGAATTACTATCAGAAGTTTCCAATATTTCTGAATTGTCAAGTGCCACTGGCCATGACCAGGCATTGCAGTTGTTTATGTTGCAAAAACCAGGAATTGTTGTACTCGATCTTCACCTGCCAGAAAATAAATCATATGATTTATTAAAAGAAATAAAAAAGGTTGCACCAAAAACTGTTTTGATCATCCTATCTGTTGAAAATGATGAATATACGCAACAGCAATGCCGAATGCTGGGAGCAGATTTCTATTTTGATAAATACAACGAATTTGAAAAAATAGCGGTAGTTATCAATGATTATACCATAAAAGAGGCGTTAAACAATGAAAAACGAAAAACCAATTAATATAATCCACCATCAGGTAAAACAAATTACAGACTGGAACAAGCGCAAATTCATTTTACTTTTTGTGCTCCTTTGCTCGGCAGGAGCAATGGCCTTATCATTTTATCATTTTGCCCGTGGAAATTACAAGCTTGAGCAGTTTACCAAGGTACGGGCTACAGGCATAAACACCAAAAGCCTTACGAAAGATGTATGGGCTTATTCCGGCACTGCTGCTGCGGTGGTGTCGCTGGCGATTGTTATTATTCTTTTGATGAGGGAAATAAACAGGCGAAAAAAAATAAATGATGCCGTCTGGTTACAAAAAGAGTATTACCGCATTACCATCAACAGTATTGCCGAAGGCCTTATTACCACCGGAAAAAATGGGGAGATACTACATATGAACCCTGCGGCGGAAAAGATAACCGGCTGGCGGAATGAAGAGGTCAAAAACTTTCCGCTGGAAAAAGTGTATAATGTAACCAATGAATCAACGGGCAAACCTTTTGAACACATTGTAAAACGTATTTTAAAAACCGGACATATAGTCGAATTTGAAAATAACACCCTGCTCCAAACCAAAAACAATGATAAACTGATTATCAGCAACTTTGGGTCGCCGCTGATCGACAAGAGAGGGAACATTTCGGGAACGGTATTATTGTTCAACGATATAACAGAAAAAATCCATGCTGAAAATACCTTAAAACAGAGCAAGGAATTTCTTCAAAAAACGTTGGATCTTTCATTAGACATCATATGTACTATAAATGCTGCTGGTCAGTTCGTTACCGTAAGTACAGCTTCAAAACGCATATTGGGATACGAGCCAGATGAACTGATCGGTAATTTATTTATAAACTATGTAACTCATGCCGACATTGAAAAAACCCTGCAGGTGAGCACTGAAATTATGGGAGGGCTTCAAATAGTTGATTTTGAGAACCGTTATCACCATAAAAACGGGAACCTTGTGCCCGTGCAATGGTCAGCTTTCTGGGATGCCGAATCACAATTGATGTATGCTGTTGCCAGGGATATTACCGAACGTAAAAAAGCGGAGGAACAAATGCTTACTGCAATTGAACGCTACGAGATACTGTCACAGGCAACCAGTGATACTATCTGGGACTGGGATTTTGTAGAAAATAAAATACTGTACAATTCAGGTGTCACCAAAATGTTTGGGTACTTATCACCTGCCATCGTTGATGTATTTAACTGGTGGAAACAGAAGGTACATCCAGACGATCTGCATCATGTAACGGATGCGTATTTCGGGATCATTAAAAATAACCAACAAACGATTCAACTGGAATATCAGTTTCGTTGTGCGGATGGAACTTATAAATATATATACGACAGGGCATTTGTGATGTATGATGCTGATAAAAAGCCGGTGAGGATGATAGGCGCCATGCAGGATGTGAGTTACGAAAAAGAAGAAGAAAAAAGAATTGCGAAAGCAATTATTGATACGCAGGAACACGAACGAAACCAGATAGGGCTTGAACTGCATGATAACGTTAACCAGATATTGGTAGGCGCTTTACTTCACCTGGGGATGGCCGGCAATGTGCCTGCACACGAAGCTTCAGGACTGGTGGAAAAAAGTAAGGAATATATCAATGAAGCAATCACAGAGATCAGGATATTATCTCATCGGTTGGCGCCCGCCACTTTTGATGATATTTCTTTAAAGGAGATCTTTGAAGGGGTAATTAAAAGCTTAAATGTAAATAACCAGTTTAAATATAAACTTAGTTTCGAAGGCTTTGAGGGCTCGCAGGTAAACGACGATATCCAGGTAAACCTGCTTAGGGTGCTGCAGGAACAGTTAAATAATATCGTAAAGTATGCCCGTGCAGGATCTATAGACATAAGTGTGGTGCAAACCGATCATTTTGTTACCATGCGCATAGCCGATGATGGCATTGGTTTTCATGTAAATAAAGTAAAACGTGGTATTGGCTTGTCCAATATTAAAAAACGGGCCGAAACGCTCAAAGGGAAATTTTTGCTGAACAGCAGCCCCGGAAACGGTTGCGAAATAAAACTGGAAATACCGTTAGGCGCAGAGTTGTCTTCTTTAAACTAATATATGATATGCGGTTTGCTGTTGCTGTGTGGAAAAAGGAGATCCCTGTATAAGCAACATGCGCACATTCAGGAATTTGGCAGGTGTGCGTAAGTACCTATCGATGCACAGTAAAATATTTCAATTGAGCCAAACCTTCGAACATTTCAACATTTAGTATTTATCATTACCAGCTTCCGCTCGATCCTCCACCTCCAAAGCTACCTCCTCCGAAGCCGCCGCTGAAGCCGCCACCACCGGAACTACTTCCACCTCCGCCACTCCATCCTCCTCCGCCTCCGCCACCACCCAGCATATTCCCTATGATAAAGGGTATGGCTCCCCTGCTGCTCATGAAAGAGCCTCCACGGCCACCCCCACGGGAAGAAAGCAGTATGATGATGACTATGATAATTATAATAATCGGAATCGCACCGCCGCCGCGGCTTTTACCTTGTGGTGCAGGCGTATTATAGGTGCCTTGCACAGCCTGGATGATTGCATCAACGCCCTCATCTACACCCCGGTAATAATCATCTCCCTTAAATCTTGGAACGATAACACCGTTGATGATATCATCCGATTCAACATCCGTTAATGCCCCTTCCAATCCATACCCGGGAGAAATACTTAGTTTTCTATCCTCTTTTGCAATGAGCAAAACAACGCCGCTATTATCTTTTTTATTCCCTACACCCCATTTTCTCCCTAACTCAATTCCGGCATCCGATACATCCATACCACTCAGCTTTGGTACAATCACCACCTCAATCTGTATAGAAGAGGATTGATACAATTGCTGGATCTTGGCTTCAAGGGTATGTTGCTGATCAGGTGTAAGTGTAGTGGTGTAATCTACCACTGCCATTGCCGGCGAAGGTGGATTGGCAATCACATCCTCCATACTTTTAAACGGCCTTTGTGCAAAGGACAGCAAAGCGCTAAAAAGGAAAACAAATATGTAAAAGAGTTTTTTCATTGATCGTTCAAAAATTCATCATTTGCCAAAAACGATATCGTCAGGCAATTCATTCTTATCGGTAGTAGATTCGTAAGGGAATTTTTCTTTCAGTGTTTGCCCGATCTGGAGTATACATTGTTCAATTCCATTGCTTACATTATCTCTGGTGAATTGTGAGATCATGTTTTTCACTGCATCATCCCAGTATTCTTTTCCTACGGCATTATAAATCCCTTCATCACCAAACAAAGCCAGTTGATGATCTTCCATGGCAATATATAACAACACTGCATTGCGGTGCTGTGTTTTTTCCATTTTCAATTTGAAGAAAACTTCGGCCGCCCGGTCGATGGCATCCACAAAAGCATTATGGCTTTCTACAAATACCCGTATCTCTCCACTGGTGGTTCTTTCGGAAGAACGGATAGCATCCACTATCTGCGCCTTATCCTCCGCGGAAAAGAATTCCTTTTTTTTGTTGAAGAAAGATAATATACCCACCGTTGATAAATATTTAAAATTTGATTTCCACCGATTTCTCTGCGCCGGCATCTGCGGCAAATCCTTCTTTCGGTTTAAAGCCGAGCATTCCTGCCACTAATTTTGTTGGAAAACTTTTTACCGAAGTATTGTATCCTGCAATTGCTGCGTTAAAATCTTTACGGGCCACTTTTATGCGACGTTCCGTTCCTACAAGTTGCACCTGGAGGTCAGAAAAAGCTTTTGTTCCTTTTAGGTCTGGATATTTTTCCACGGAAATTATAAGCCGGTTGGCGGCTGCCGCTAATTCATCCTGCGCAGCTGTCTGTTGCTGGTATTTAGTTGCGGTAAGATCTCCCGAAACATCAATACCACCCGCTTTTGCCCTGGCTTCAGTAACCTGCTGCAAGGTAGTCTGCTCATACTGCGCCCCTCCCTTTACAACATTTACAAGATTTGGCACCAGGTCATTTCGCCTCTGATAGGCGTTCTGCACCTCGTTCCATTGTAGCGTTACTTTTTCTTCTTTCGAGACCAAGCCATTGAATGTAAGAATGACATATATGCCCAGCAGCACGATGATACCGCCGATTATATAACCGGAATAACGTTTATTCTTCATCGATTATTTATTTAGCATATCTCCTACATTAGGAGCTTTTTCAGCGCCTGCATCAGCTTTGAAACCTTCTTTCGCTTTAAAGCCAAACATTCCCCCCAGGATATTCATAGGGAAAGAACGCACCTTGGTATTATAAGTATTGATTTCGGTATTGAATTTCGTACGGGAATTCTTGATATCGTTTTCAATACTTTCCAGTTGATTCTGCAATTGCTTGAAATTTTCAGTTGCTTTCAGTTCAGGATACGCTTCTACAGTTGCAAGCAACCTGCTGAGTGAGCCACTCAACTGGCTTTGAGCAGCCTGAAATTCAGCCATCTTTTCCGGAGTAAGGTTATCGGCATTAATGTTCACGCTGGTTGCTTTTGCCCTTGCGGCAATAACATCCGTCAATGTTTTTTGCTCAAAATTTGCTGCGCCTTTTACAGTGCTCACTAAATTAGGTACAAGGTCGCTACGCTTCTGATATTCTGTCTGAACGTTGTTCCATGCATTT
>Ga0247741_1000345_pt1 | contig 27352 bp, 26 predicted proteins | sample UWRJL213509R2_FD_180945 | JGI IMG/M metagenome (GOLD analysis project Ga0247741, IMG submission 180945) | Plant litter microbial communities from Arlington Agricultural Research Station in Wisconsin, United States - UWRJ-L213-509R-2 | ecosystem: Environmental > Terrestrial > Plant litter >... | reverse complement strand
TGCTAATTGTTGACGCTAGGAGAAGTTGTCAGTATTCAGAGTGGTGGAGTGGTCGTGGTGGATGGCAGCCATGGCGAGAGATGAGGTGGGAGACAGGTACAAAACCATTGTTCGAGTCTCGAAACGTATATTACGGTGGTGTTTAGGGCAGGCATATATGACTTAGCGCAATTGATGGGATGGCACCCCATGGCCTGTCAGCAAAGGTTCAAGGTGAACGTGTCCAGCAGATGTCCTCAGATGTCCCGTTCCCAGACATTGCGCTGGATGTCTGCGAGATGCCACGCCAACCAAAAAAAGACCCAGGAAGGCGGAGCCCTGACAGCGCTCTGTCTGATGTTCAGCCGTGACAAGCAGGTTAGAGCCGTGAGACATCTCGGCAAAGACATCTTTCAGATCCCGAACACGAATGGGCGTGTAAGTCTGAACGAAGATAAAGAAACTGATTACATTTCAAATATAACCCCTTTGGAAACACAAGGAAAGGTTTTATGTCTGCGGCCTGCTCAACAAGGAAATAATATTTATTGTATCAAAGAACATCGTGGTTAACCCAAAATAATTGCCAATACTTCAAGTATGAGCCGGCCGAAGATTAAATGCCCACTCATCACCCGCTGAGCGCCCACCCACATCTCTCAGACAGCTAGTGAGTGGGCGCTCAGTGGGCGATCAGTGGGCATTTACTATTGGGAAATTGTCTAGTTTAAATATTCGGAAAGCTAGTGTGCATCCCAATATGTAGCAGAAGATTTGAAATACGAAGGTGCCTCACAATTTGCTCACATATTTAAACTAATTAAGCTTCTCATTGGCATGATTTTATATCAAACATTTCCAACCGGTTCTATTATGGCCAATATTTTATATTGTCAACATGGTAAAGACGAGGCACGCAGCATGCTAAATACTTGAAATGATTAGCCCTTCTCGAATGCGCTCAATACGTAAAATACTGGATTAGCCAACCAGCCTCACCAATATATTAAATACCCCCTTCAACAATCTTTCAATAAATAGTTTATATCTACATTTTCCTAATGGAAATGAATTTAAACCGCTCCAAGATTCTGTAGCCACTGATGTGTAAGTTCTGACGGGTGGGTTCGGACCAACAGGGCGGAAGCCCGCGCCGGTAATACACGTGATGTAACGCGTCGCACGCGTTCGGAATTATGACGCGTTTCATTAAAATTTCATTGCTCAACAGCACCTTTCAAGCGACCACACCCAGGCAAATACCGATAATGCAAGTGCTCATTTACCTTAGGGTGTACTTTGCAGACCCATTCATCGGAAAAGTACCGGATGCAACACCTCCGACCAAGCAAGTAGGCGTATAGTTGTATAAAACAATACTTTATCGCATCTGCCATGGAATATGCATAACTTAGATTACAGAATAAAACTCACCATCCGTTAATGAAAGTTTCTGTGAGGTTCCTGTAGGCTCTTCAGAGTGTCCTCGAATTCGTACTACAGCATGTGGTCAATCAAATAGCGATTATAGATTGTGTTATACAACTCAGACTCTTCACAGTGTTCTAAGCAGCAATTTCGGTAAAAAAGCTCAAATGGATATACATACGACTTGATCTTCACGCTCTTGATTCAAGATCCTAAATTGATGGGGCCTCCGGATGGCCAGTTTTGTACTATTATATTCACTTTAGTGCTCCAGTAATTCAAGTTCACGTGTATCGTGTTTCAACAGTTAAAATTAAGATCCAGGTCGAGGCAGGGTCGAGGTACTGACAAGTTCTTATATCAAGTAGCAACCCTTGGCAGACGGTCACCAGGTTATCGAAGCGCTTCCGTCTCGAGCCATTACCGATTAATATGACCACCTCAGGGCTCCCTCATTCATAATTAACTCCTCGATGTACAGAGAGTGGTACTAAGGTGCTGATACTGAACAGAAGTTATCCTTGGTGAAGCTCAGGAGCACGACGGAACAATTGCAACTTAGAGTTGGTATTGCGCACACAGACTATAGTTTCCCTCGAACATTTATTTATATAATACACCTCTGATTACACAGCGACACCGAAAGTAGAATGCATTCGTTAGGTTTGAATCCTTCAAGGGAATGTTTGGTCTGGCAGTGCGTCAAATGTAGGGCACAGAGCGTCCCATGAAGCTGTGAAAACATGGGATTCAGTATGGTGAGTTGAGAGAGGAGAAATGAACTTACCTGGAGGGTCTGCATTTTGCACTGTTGCCACATCCTCGGCAAAAACGACGGCAAGACCTCTGGTGGATATTAGTTTCATGAATTATGTGATAAATGTCCTTAAACATACATATCAAGATGCCAGTCGATGTGACTAGAGAGTAGGACGGTCAAATTATCTCAAACATGAAGTAACCTCGGTATAGCGTACCAGTGCAGAATCCATGGACCCGGATTATCAGTTTGGAAACGGATAGTAACATTGTCGCCGGTGTCCCCAGTGCTGACAACATCTCTCCTCACGGGATTTTCGTAGTTGTACGTGCTAACCCCAGCGCTTCGTACGACGCTGAAGTCATGCTGCGCCAGAAGCCATCAATAAAAATTGAAGCGTTAGAAGGATGGATGACTCACTCCGTGAAGGTGGATGGGATGCTATGGTAATTCGGATCTGTTAGCACTAGAGAAGCAGATGTTTGTAAAGCTGATCTTACAGGGCTCCCCACAGCTCCACCTGGTATAGATATCTCGATGACTGAGTTAGGAGGCAAAACAAATACCGACCCTGGAGGCATCAGCGCTTGAGGCGTTGTTGCTCCGCTGATGATCTGCTGCAACACAGGAACGGTGGGTGGAACGAAATTCGCGCCGTTAACTGTAAAATCCATATTGGCGAAAGAAAACTGGATGTCAAGATTGAGATTGACATCCGCGGCGCCAACGCTTCCAACGCCTGGAGCAGTAGGGTTTGCGAGAGGGATGATGCTAGTCTCGGACAGCGCCATGGCAACGATGGAGGACGTGGTAGGATCGGCCATTGCCGCTCCTGAGTATCTCAGAATAGCAGAGTTTATGCCACCCGCGAAGCCTGTGAGACCCACATTGGGGTCGGCACGAACCCAGTAGTTATCGACTGGACGGCTGGCCGATAAAATAAACGAGTAGCGCTGGCCCGCGAATATTTGAATCTCGTCGACATTATAAGGTTGAACGCTTATCCCGTCGACTTCGATGACGGTCTACATTATGCGAAAAACATGTAGATTAGATCAGTGTTTAGCCATTTCGGTGAACACATACCATGATATGCTGATCAATTGAAAACCTGAAGTTTGGATCGCATGAGATGGAAACCAAGCGAAAGCGGTAGCGCTGGTTGCGGACTACGCTTATCACCGCTAGAGGTGTGGTGGGACCACCATTGTAACGACCTCTACCATTGATTAGAGTAGAGTCAAAGGTAGGCGCGATACCTGCTTGAGGAGCTACTACATGGTACCTGAAATATTCATATGATCGGGTCAAGGGTGGTATATAAGTATGTCAATAAATTAGCGCTCACCAATCCGCGAGGGTAATGACAGTATTTTCTGTGAGATTTTCGAATTAATACGGGTCATATTTGATAAGAGTGACGCGGACCATCATCAACATCGTACCTACGCGAATGAAGGTGTCAGTGAACTTAGATTTAAAGCTGCTGAGAGAACTTTACGGACTCTGACAAATGAGGATCATTCGGGTCATAGACTACCATAGCACCTCTCAGACCATCACAGTATTGTGTTGCTGAGGAAGGTTTTTATTAATTAAAATTATGTAGAGAAAACGACGTACAATAGTGCGAGTGGTACCAGAATGTACCGGCCTGACTGGCAGACGAAAATTGATATTGGAACGAATTGTTGGGCGTGATTGGGCACTGGCTGACGCCAACAGGACCATCGGCCCAGCTACTACCAGCCTGGAATATACCATGCCAGTGCTGGGATCTTGTTGTCAACATGAGTTTGTTAGAGGTTTTAAAAAAAACTTACAATGCTGGTGCTGAGGAGCATGCTGGAGTCGGTCAATTGGTTGACGACATTGAGAAGGAAGGTATCTCCCTATGGCGAATAGTGGTCAGAAGTAGTCCATATTCTGGACCAGAAACAACGGTATAGTTACCTTGTTGCCTGTAATCAATGGTCCTGGAAAAACTGGGGTGGTCGCTGACTCCCCAGCAAGAACGGCGCTACAAGATCGAGTAAGCGTCCATCCACTAGTCGGCATGAAGAGACATACGATCTTGTGAAGCCGTCTGGCGCTATATTCGCATTTTCTATGAACACGCTAGCGCTCGGACCTATGGCCCCAAACGAAGACGAGGTGAGAGATAATGCAAAGAGGGTGAGAAGTGAGAGCATTGTCCACAAGCCGTAAGGATCGAAGCTGCGCCTCCAGAAAATCCAAGTAGAGACTTATATCCTCTTGTCTGACCCATTTGTAAGAAATAATGGAACATACTGGGTGAGCCATAATTCTAAAATGGCAAATAGGGATGTATGGAAAGTAAAGGCATTTCGTACAAATATGGACAGTCGTAGCATCATGGCGTCTGAGGGGAATTCGGTGACAACTCAGTCCTCAGAAGATGCGGCCTATGCTACAATCTGGGGGGAAAAAACCGAGCCCGCAATCTCATGCAATCGACCAGATCTCGGGAATCCGCAGCGTTCCTGAGAGTCGACGGAACCAAATGAGGTATGTTCTGGAGAACCACCTTGCGGAGACGGATTTCGAGCCATTTGCGCTATCGGGAACTCTTAGTTGGGGTAATATTTTTTGATTCCTTCTCAAGATCTGGAACAGAGAACAACAGCTGAAAACTTGGCAGATTCTCGCGACGTCGCGGAGGGAATGTAATAGGATTGTTAATAGCCCATCTATTCTCTGAGAGAAATAACTTCATGACCTGTTTTGGGGTGTAAAGTACATTGCGTACATTATAAGCACCATCCGTGCGATATTCGTATCCCATCTTTCTCAGACCACCACCATGCAGGTCAAGTTCGTTCTCCTATTTGCCAGCCAGATACTTGCAGCCGCCGCCGTAAGTCTCCTCCTTCAGTGTTAAAGAGTACCCTTTGAATAACTTCTGCAGCTGGCGCGTCGCGCTGGAAATGTAGTATCTGCAGCCAAAATATATCACACAATCATTCAGAAGTCCCCTTTCTTGGTCGAGAGAACTACAATGGTAACATGGACGTAAGCGATTCCCAGATTCCCTTGTATGAATGATAAAAAAACTTACAAATGCCTACAGTCAAGGCCCTAGTATTACCGACACCGCACCTGCGCCGACTAGGACTGCTTGATAGTCGTATGGCAGCTAAGAAATGACCCCGGAGTCTGTCGTTTGTAATGAATTCGGATATCCCTCGAGTGAAATGCTATATAGTGCCCCCGTCTGCAATGTAACAGAATCTATTAAATAAACTTCGGAAGAGCATGCTGACCGCGATACGTCGCCAAAAGTCAAATGCCTATACGAGTCGCGGGGTTGGTCCCAGTAGCCCCAGCCATCCAAGCTCTGCAATATTGTCGCCTAAGACTCCACAAATTAACTTTCCAACCGTAAACGCCCCTTCGTAGCTTCAAACTGGAAGGTGTCGTTCAATCTATACAGGGCACACAGACTGTCCATAACACAATTGACATTCGACTTTATCTTGTAAAATTGCATGCTGGGACACAAGCTGGTTATATTCGTTGTTAGATGACCGACGTGTTCGCAGAGAGGGCAGACCTGGTTGACTCGGGGTGAATCCAAGAAGTGCGCCAAGATATCCGAAATTGGTTGGTACCACAGAACTTTGTCAATAACATCCCGTAACTCCTGGTCAGGACAACACTGATATGATTTTTGTCAAATGTCTTCACTCGGTGTTTCAAACTTCTCCCGTAATTCAAAGATCATTCCCCTCAACATAGTCTGTCTTTCCCGACTGACTGCGGACAGGTGTCATCCCACCGACAAATCCTTGGAGATAGGGGCTGTCGTAAGGATCTCGCGGCCGCTTTAAGCGAGTTAGATTACTATGGCTTCTGTACGGCACCCTGAAGTCGAAGTTCGGAAGCGTCTCTCCAGGTACAGGGACAACGCATTGTGTACTTTGAGGCTTTGTAACAACGTATTTTCAATGTTGACAGCGAATCCAAGTCTTCAGTACTGCGTTGGTGTCCATCCAAATTCGATCGAATGATATGTTGTCACTGTTATGCCGTAGAAGCACCTCCGGGAACAACATGTACGGCTGAAAAAAGTATTGATGACTCCTACCAACTAAACATGGTTTTGCTACGTCGGTGGCTGGCATTGGAGCTTACGGAGGACCTTTTTACTAGTACCTGGTGTGCACAATCGAAACCCATTGATGAACATGATGGACGCACTCCTTGGTCAGTTACCCATCATATTTCATAATCAGATGCGCGAACATCAGGTAGCGAAGAAGCGATCAGGCTCCAAAACGCAATGGGTATGCACTCGTCCAGGTCATGTCAAAATTGTAGATATGCTCGCCTGTCTCAACTCATAGAATGGGGAACCATCGAAATATTTCGAGTCCACATATATCTAGTCGTCAAAATCTGGCTTATGGGTTGAGACTGTAGCATGTGAACCTGCCAGAATCATCACCCTATTTGAGAGTTATCTTCCTAAGCACAGCGGCATAAAACTACTGGCACAACATTTCAGCCCTCATCTGACACGGGGAAGAAATTCCTATGAGTTGCAATATCGCTGCGACCCTCGGATGAAGCTCTCTACCTTGTACATTCTTTCTGCATGCTTTGGTCCATCCGTTGACGACTTCCTCGACTTCTGGGTTCTAAATATTCTGAGAGAGTGGCCACAAGGCGACATCGTGCATGTGTAATGGTCTGCTGAGGGCGAGGGAAATCCATAATCAGAAATTTTGTCTGCACTAAAGAAGATCTAGACTCAGTCAAAGCTCACTACGGTGGTCGGAGAAATTGACAGTCAGCATGCATGAGGTCATATGCCAGTCGTCGGCTTCTTGAAATTTCGCTCGTTGCATTTGAAGAGGTCGTTTATTGTATATTTTGAACGCATCAACCTGCCTCCTGTGCTTTCTGGTCACTGTTCAAGTTCACGTTTTGGCACCGTTATCTACGAGCAGCAATTCCGGGATGCAGACCATTCATAACATGTCCGATAAGCGTTTGAAATCCATAATTCTAGAAACGGCAAAGCTACATAGATGTAGCACAGAACTTGACGTCCACCAAAGAAACTCATGGTTGCAAAAGGGTGGTAGTAGTCAGCCCCTGCTCTTGCCAGTTTGAGTTCCTGCCTGTGAGAGGCCGTTAATTATCGTCTCGGCGGTGATCCAGATGACCAACATAAGTTCGGGCCGACAAGGCTTTGACGTGCACCAACATTCGTAACCACGTGGAAGATTTTGATGTCCTGCCAATGTAACTTAAACGACACCCGGACGCGTCGCTGATGAATATCTCGCGTCGTATGTGTATGGTTCTCAACTCCGTTCAACGGCATGGGGCCATGAAATACACCCGGCCGTTCACAGTACAGTAGAAGAGTTCAGATAAATTACGCGGAAGTTAAGCCCGATGGACCGCGATGTGGTATGAATCCCGTGATATCTGAGCCCGAACGATGTGTCATTTGGGCATCCTCGAGTAACACAGTTTTGAAGAAGCTTCAAATCGCCCACATCGTCCAAAGCTTTCATAAACGACAGCTCCTTCTCTGAAGCATTCCTCAGTTCATCGATAGACTTAGTATGGGTCAAACGACAACTCAATGAAAGATATCTGTACTTTGATGTAAGCTGCGGAGCACTGTGAAGCACTAGGCCAGAAGCTGTTGGAGTATCAAAAATCGTTTAGACTCGCCTTCTTAACACCAGCATCTATCAAGATGCGGGAGTCGCGAGAACTGATCTGCCCCTATGGAGGAGAACATAGCAAATGAAGGAATATGTTGCAGCTAAATTTAGGCCGAATCAATTGACAGCCGCACGCGTATTCCTACCAAAAAGTAAAGGGAGTAAAAGAAGAGTGGGTGAGTAATTCACTACTACATCTCTCAACCTCGTATAAGGAATCAGAAATTCATACATAATAAATATTGAACCATGAATTAAACTACAAAGATCGGAATCCAAGCTCTTGCGATTCTCAGATCAGTTTGAGTCGGGTGAGCGTGGCGGTTGGTATGATCATATGAACAAAGACCGGGCCGACGGCCCGCCGGTTCTTGAGCGCTTAATTTTGTTACCGGACCCCAAGCGGTGAACCCCTTCGTATTGTTCGAACTCAATCTTGTGATTCGCAAGTAGTTGCTAAGGTGAGGCCGAGTACTAATGTGCCCTCCAAGTAATCGGTGAAATTAGTAATTTGCCGCCTCCTCATTTGGTGTAGATCTGGTAACTGGTTTTGTCGCATGATTTTAGGGAAGGCGTACCTGGAGTTGTTAATTTGATGGGTTGATTTAAACAACTTAGCAAAATATAGAAGTATAATTTATATCGTATAGTAAAGCTCTTGCTATGAGAGCTTGGTTTCCGTTGGAAGGCTGAGGAGCACATGTACGGATACTCCCTGACCCCTTCCCATCCGTAGGTCGGCCACTCTCTTAATAGCATTCATAGGTTTGGGAGCCTTACTTTATCCTACTATGAGTGCACATCTGCTTCAAATGTCACCCTACTGTGAAATACCAAAAGTTGACGTCCAGGTCTTCAAGCTGTCACCAATCATTGTCTGTGATCGTTTATGTAAAATCCGAGCACATCCAAGCCCTGGATTGCTGAGTCCACACTGAATACCCACTCCACTATTTCTACATCAGGATTTACACATGGAAATGCCACTTTTCAATGCCAGAACGACAATAACGATTAGATTAGACTACTTTTCCTAGGACCTGTGGTCAGTGACTGTGGGGTATTTTCCAGTCATGGCCAGCAGTGGCAGCGAAGCTCCATTGCGGTCAATTCTGACGAGCTAGTATAAGAAAAGTTTCCATAAACACCCTTCTTCCACCAACTATCTAAGAAACGACCAGAGTCTGGATGTGCTGGTCTCTCGTTTCGACTCCAGTTTGACTGCGGATGGTGGTTTGACCGTAGGTGACTGAGTAATCATCGATTAATCATCCCTTATCCGTTTTCAGTTCACCTACAGTTCAATGAAGCGCCGGTCACAACCCCGGGCCACGTCTCACCTTACCAACCCCGTCTGTATTTTTTTTCAGCATCTATCTGGGATGACCGCTGAGATACTCGTACCGTCTTTCGCAAACACTTTTTACACACGAGAATCAGCCATATATAATATAATTCTTAGACCACTAGCTCTTTCTACATGACCCATTGTTGATCGGACTTCTCCTATGGGCGACCGAGATAAAATTTATAGCGGCGATAATAAGTACTGCCAAGATCACAATTGTCGCAGCGGCACCAGTACCCATCGCGGAGGTATCTCACTCTCACTAGATATGAGATTAATCTTTGAGCACATGTGAATAAGGTAGGTTTTTTTAGTTGGGTGGGTATATAAGACGGCAGAAGCATGGTCTGACTTATGAGGGCACTTCCTTCCCACTAGAGATGAGAGGAAAGGTTGTGAGTTGGTGTATTATGTCGATGGTTTGAACTTCGAGGAATTCGAAATAACCCCCGGTCTATAGATAGGTGGCGGCGGACAGGAGGGGTAAATTTTAGGGAGTCGGGTTTTTTTATTTCGATAAAAGACCGGACACGCACCGAATGGAACAATAGCCTAAGACTCAGTAGTCCTTCTAGAGACCTGGTCATTTAGAGTGGAATGTGGATTCTAATAATCCGCGAACGATCTCACAAGAGAAGAAGAGATTCAATATCTCAAGGGGACAGTCTCCGATTCGAGAGCCCGAGAGACAACGAAGAAGATGATAAAGGGGGTTAGGTTGGAATGTGAAAGAGCTAGAGGGCGTAGGGCTTGCACATGCCCGGCTTGACGTGAATTGGGCTTTCTAGATGCACAGACGCACACATTTACATGTTAGAGAAATCTGATCTAAGAATATGCGAAGGCAGGGAAGAAAAATGATCCACTCGAATCTTGAAGTTGAGGTGGGGATAAAGAACAAAGGGAGAGATACGAGCTCAGGCGTACCATGCCGATCAATAATCTAATTTTCACTTCCCTGTCTCCTGGTCTCAAAGCGTCTACATGCTGCAGTGCAGATTTCCAGGCAAAAAGAGAAATTTCCTGGGTGCCGAAACGGGGTTGGCGATGATAATGGTCAAAAGCAGCTCCTAGGATTGGGTGAGTCATGCATAAATTGATTCGCGAAGCTGCTGACTAGAGTATCTGTGTCTAGAAAGTGAGGCGATATACTTGATAGGTATAGTGTCGACGACTTGGATTATCGATGCTCGATCTGAGGATTGAACGTATTCAAAACCCGGTAGAGATTGCGTGATGACCCCGAGGAAAATCCGAAGGTTCTACTCTACCGTGTTCCTCCTACTACAATTCCGAGGTGAGAAATTGGGCAGAAATAAATATAAAGAATATAAAATGTAAAATATAAAATGGCGAGTGCGAACGAGTAGGTAGTGGTAAAAGGTAGGGGGACATGTGGTAGCTCCTTCCCACGAGAGAGCCTCACCAGCTTCGCTGCCGAGTCTTTCATGACGTCACCGCTCTTCTAAACTCGGCAGTTCAGTATCAAGTCAGGCGCTTGACTTTGGGTCTCTTCTATGTCCTAGGAATCCTCCAAGAATTATATGGTGAAGCTTCCAAAAGGTTACGGTGTTCCATAAAATTCTATGCACAGAGAAGCGGGACATCGTTCTAGTGGTTATTGGACTAACTACTGCTGCCGCGAGACACGTCTGTTGCTCAGGGATAAAAATGACATTTTGATTTGTATCGCCCGAACTCTGACTAGTTAGGATATACAAGAACATATTGGGATTTCCCTCTATGTAGTATCTGTGAGAAGTCGAATAATATGCTGAATACATATCCTCGGCAGCACTGTATAGGAAGTCTTTCAACAACATTTGCCGATATCATATCGGCGCATACATCGGAAATGGCCTGGATAGTTATCACATATGGCACATCTGTGATAACATCGGGGGAGACACCACTGTTTTAGCTAGAAATGCCGACTTCGGCAGAGGGAGATTATTTATATTTTATTGCATATGTGACATCTGCTATCAAATTGCTGGCGACGCACCCTATTTAGAATATCCAGGCCATTTTTCACCTGTACTTCTACATGAGGTCGGCCAACAGTTACAGCTATTGCCCTTCATTTGATGTAGAATTAATCCCTATATAGTAGTGCCTAGGAGATGTATTCGGTCTAATATTCGACTTCATGCATATATTAAATAAGAAAAAAACCAATATGTTCTTGCATATCTTAACATTTCCACTTCATGGAAAAATAAAATTTGAATGAAAGCTAAAGGGTGATGACATAAGTAGGCAAGGAAACTTCATTCTTAAGTCAGGTTATCTGCGAGTCTCCCACAACCCCCTTGCATTCCTCTCGCGTCCTCTCGCATATACTTCTACAAAAATTCAGCCGTCAAATTAGTTACAATGGCCCAATTGCGGTAATATTACACTAAACCACATTTGAATATGGTCGAATTACCTCTTCCAAATCAAGTGAATTTAGTGAGGTCTGAGTCGTCCATCGTACTCACTCGAAGCTGGGTAAGTATTGTAAGAGCTGAGTGGTGTAGCTCTTATGAACAGTATTTAATGGCAGTAGACTCAATTTCGTATCTTTGAGGGATTCTTGACCAAGAGTTTGAATTTCGTATGGTGCTAATCCGTTCCAAAAGTCATTCATAACGGCGAATTTCGAGCCAATACTTGATGGCAGCAGATTCTCGCATTATACCGTCACTACGCAGTGATTATATTTTATGCTCATTTTTTGTGTTCATTAACACCCCATACACAAAAGTGCAAGTAACAGTGCTGTGCCAACCACCCGCAACACTTTGCGGATTGATATCTACCCTTTCGAAGTGATCTAGTATAATGGAAATCGCATCCCTGATGCTAAACTTGGTTATTATTGCTTGAATACACAAGCTCGACAAGAACAAGACACTACGCGGTGGCAGCTCGAGCCTCGAGGCGAGATCAACTCGAGCTACCTAATTTTGGCATGCATCGAGTTGAGCTGGAATCCGCCTCGAGTTAGCTCGGGCTCGCGGTAGCACTAGGACAAGTAGCATCTGAGGTCTGAAGAAGGAACTTTCCGCTACGCACCATCCACGTGGGCAGATGGATCTCGTGATGACATAATCCGTATTTGGAGGACGCGTCGCGCAACGCTATCATAATTATCTACGCTCATGCAATTAATATCTCGACAATAAAAATTATCTTCGCAAAGATCACAGCGACGACGGTCCATCACCATCGTTCGCGACGTTTGGCCTTGGTGTCTTCGTTATTGGTGACACAAATCATACAAAGTCCATGAATTAACATCTAATCCCTCGGTTGCTTCCCATAGCCATCCCGATAGTACTGCGCCCTTACATTTTCGAATTCATTATAATAATCGAGATACGCGTAACCAACGGCTGTTTGGTTTCCAGATGGGAGGTCTCGAACCATACGAACTACGACCCACATGCTGTAAGCCTGATAATCGAGGTTCTGGTAAGTTGCCCAATGTCCAGGTTTTCCCTGCGCTATTGGGTTCAGGTAAGTGAAAATATAATTATACTGCCTCGGAATTTTTTTTGCGGGGTACTCACCCAATATCTGAGGCTCGAATCTTGAGATTGCACTCATCGCTCGCTTCAACTCTGGTAAGAGTGCTTTTACTTTACCTGTCGAGTTGAAGACCGTAGCAACAGCCATTGGTGCGGTTGGCTGGTTCCTGAATACCTAAGATGGGATGAGTCGAGGGTCAAAGATGATTCTAGCGCATTTGACTTACTTCATTTCCAACGTAAGATACAGCTGGAACGATACTGTTGAGCCAGTTGTAATAGAAATCAGATGTGACATGGTAGAGGGTCTAAAAACGTCAGATTTGTGTGGTTAAATACCTTCTCATGTAGAAAAGACACAAAGAAACTCACATCGATGTCCTCAGGAGTCGCATTTGCACTGGGGAATGCTTTAATAGCGGTATTATAATCAGAAAGCGTCTTGGGAAAGACGTTGTCAATCATGTCACGATAGTATGTTGTTGCATCTGGGCTCTGTGAGTACACAGTAGCGACGAACGAGGAAGCGAGTACGAGTTTTAATCCCCAGAAGAACATCTCAATGGTTAACAAAGAACTGACTCTCGCATGCACGCTTATGAACGATTGAGATTGATTGATTGCCACATGACGCAAAGCGGTCATAACGGTTGGGAAGTTCACTCGCGGAGGTTCAAAGGACTTAGAATGGTCCAAGTTAAATGAGGTGTAATCTCGTCCATATATCGCTTGATAATCCACGTGGGTTTTACCTGGTGACAGTGTACTTTCGTGGTGAGAAATCCCACACGAAACTTATTTTGTTCCGCTGAAAGAAAACGTGGCCATGAACTTCGAATTTGATCCGCAGCTCGCGTGGTCATGTAGCTTCCTCAACTCTAATAGTAATGCTTCGGCGAAACATTTCTTATAAACTAGGTGTATTCTCAGGAAGGTATTTACTTCGCCAATGTGGTGCACATCGAAGAGGGCAAAAAATTCACATCCAATACAGAAGGCTCAAATCTTTGTCGACCAGCTGAGAAGAAACGACATGCTTAAATGGAGGTGGTGGAGTTGAGCTAAAACCAGAAGGGTCTTCATCTCTTTCTGAATCCAACCGACGACCACTATGTTTATCTCAACCAAAGTTTTTCTGGCCGTTTCAGTCCTGACAACAGCCCTTGCCACACCTCTCCGCCAGCGTGCTTACATCGATGAGCTTAAGGCCTCAATGGCACATTTCGCTGAATCCTGGATCACGATTGAGAACACAATTAACGCTCTACCAAAAGAAGGCGCAACTGTCGAGAAATACAAGGTATAGTCGTTGACTACAATATGAATTCTTAGTATGCATGCTGACAATATCATGGAACGCAGACTGCAACATCGGCCATGGACGCACTCACAAGGTACGAAAACAATGACTATAATGTTATTATTAGAGTAAGCAATGCCCTACACCACTGGAAATTCCATCGCCCTCGCTTACTAACACCTTCACGTTTTCAGGAAAATGGTCCATTTACGAATATAAAGTGGTCCAACGCATTTGTTGAGGATATGAAAGTCTACCTTCCCCATGCTGTTAATGCAATGCACGCCCTTCAGGGGCATATCTCTCAGATCGCAGGTAATGTTACCTGAATATTCAGAAAGGCCCTTTTCATAATTCATCTCTGGTAGCTGTTGGCGGTTGTAGTCTCGTCGTAGACTTCAGAACTAGCATTTCGAATCTCCTTTCCGCTTTTGGTGATATGTCGGGGTTGCTCTACAGATATATCGTACGTAACTCATCTGAGTCTTGGAAAAATTGATAATGAATCAACTTTTGCACAGTTTCAGTTTGTTGGTACCGACGCTTTGGACTCCGCAAATAACGAGTTCCCTATGATCCCGGAAATTTCAGCCGCTTTAGACGCCTTTACCAAGAAGTATTGGGAAATTATCTATCATGGAGGAAATTGTCCATACAATTGAACAATCAATCTTGTCCAGAGCTCGAACTCAAATGCGACATTTGCAGGTGAAAATTCCCCGCTGTGCAGAGGATGGGTATCCGTGTAGTAGCATATATACAGATCTTGTGGTCAGCAGATAATATAGTCACCTTTGTCTGCTTGTTGTACTGGGAGCATGGACGACGTGCTGGGTCAAATCTTAGACTATACTTAGTTATAGTAACAGGTGAATCAAGTTCTGATGAAGGTTTTCTCAGGAGTACAAGGTTGCTTTCATCTACTCAAACCTCGTAGACGCCATATAAAGACACGTTCCGTCGGACTAATACTTATAATTCACGATTTAAAGCTCTAGCTACCTGGCACCAAGTGAGACTAAAAACTCCAAGAGATACGAAACATCCGTTGAGGGGTCAGCCACAGCTGGTGCACGCGGCTTCCAATGGCTTGCATTGACGCTCTATTCGCGTATAATCAATAAAACTGTTGATTTATGAAAAGAGTGTAATCTACGCATTGTTGAAGAAGAATTCTCCTCCTTAGTCGGGACTGACAGCCATTATAGCTGTCCGCGACAGGGGCAGAGAGAACACCAATTGCGCTGATGTATTTCATGTCAATTGATTGGAAGAGTTCGTTGGTGTTCGAAGTGAGAGCTGGTATGATCTACATAAGTCTGTTTAATGGGGTTTGCTTTAAACACTCCTGGGTGAGCGCCGAGTTCGAGGAATTGGATTTTTGTGAATTTCAAGAGTTACATACTTCCAGCTAATTCCTGATGATGCAAGCTATCCTAGATTCAAGTTGTTAGAGACTAAGTATCGTATTTCTCTGCAGACGCGGGCAAAAATCAGAGCACCATAAATAACAATGGTATGCTCTGATGGATCAGAAATGAAATGCCAGGTTGCATCACCGAAGGTCTCAACGCACAGTATGAATTATAGACGACGTTGTGGTGAGGGCGGAGAAAGGAGTGATGATGTAATATCGGCGTCTGTTGTTCGGAATCGGGTCGTCCGTCTCGTGACCACTTTCCCACAGTTGGACTCAGCCTCGTCTGCCTTCTTCATCATACCACAGTCGTCGTTCTGTTACCAGTCGACGAATATTCGTTCTATTTCAATGGTGGCGCTTACCGCGGTGACTTTTGTCGCTCTTGTTTAGCCGGTTCCGACGTACGCTGTCCTCTCCTGCTTCTACTGAATCGTAAAACTGACACCAACATAACCACTAGATAAAGCTCGTCACCATTTCCCTTTGGTCCTGGGGGCCTCAAAGCTCAAAGTTTTGATGTCCTTAAAGTCAACTTATCTGATCACCACGCGCCGTTATACTCTTCTCTTCTTCTGCCCCCCTTCCTCACCTGAACTCCCCAAGTATGCTCGCTTACACTAGTATGTGCGACCTGGGTCGGTTTTTAATACTTGTTATCAGTTGAGCGACTTGGACGAGGATGTGAATCAGGGGAGGTGTACAGGTTAATCTCTGCTGTTGGAGCTGTAGCAGGAATCCCCATGCCTCTTGGGCTAGGGTCGGCCTTGGGCTTTGTGACCTTTGACTTGCCCACAGGCTGGAACTTGGAAGGAATTGGTGGTCGCCTGAATCGTGGTATGTCTCACGGGTTCTTCACATATGTACCCTCCTCTAAGAATTTGAAGATAGGCGAGTTCTTCAACCACAGTTGAATGATGCAGCCGACGTCGCTCCTGCCTACTCGTCTGCCATTTACCTACCTGCGACTCGAAACTCGATTTCGACGCTGGATGCTCGAACCAAGCATAGGTCTATTATCTATTCTGGCGCTGAAGATCACATTCGAGGTGCCGCGCAGTCCATTGATTCAGAGATCTTGGTTCAATCCTGGTGGGGTATACCTAGTGCCTGAGCTGAGAGGCATGTTGTTTCGATTGTCCGTATGTTGTTCCGTATTCTCGATGAACTTTGCATTTCTCTGACATTCATTTGTACCTACAGCACTCTTTGCGTATCAATGTTCGTCGTCGTCCTAAGTCGTCTACAACTCGAACGCAAAACTTGAGACTCAAAGCACGAAATACGGTGTGCTTCTGGGTTGGATTTGGGAAGATGGCAATCAGAATCAAGGTGAGTCATCTCATGGTTCCTTGCAGGACCTCCTCTAACCTTTATGGGTAGACACGGCCCATCTTGCGAGTTGCAGTGTACATGACCATTACTACCGACCATTGCGCTTGTCCCTGACTAACTCAACCCATGCAAGAAACTCGCAGCTCAAACCGAAAACCTGCCTACCTGGCGGGGATCACTATTGGCCTCCAATATCTCAACTTTCAACCTTCCTCCTTCAAGCTTCAAGCTTAACGCAGACGTCGGGAATAGTGGACTAACGAATATCGAGTCCAGTAGTAACGGCGTCAATAATAGTACCGACGACCCCAACGATTTTGGAATCAAGGAACGATGTACCTGCAGCTAGCGCTGGAGCTGGGAGGGATGTTGGTCAGACATCCGTACATTGTCTCGCATCCTCTAGCAATATTACATTCTTCTGACATTCATTTGCTCATATAGTGCTTTGCAAATTATCTACAACTTGAATAGCAAAGCACGAAATGCAAAGCACGAAATTCTGAATGAACCAAGCACACTGGTACCGCTCGCTGGCCATTCACTCTTCGACTTTGGTCGTGACGCGGACGATATTACCTTAGGATGTCGACGACTCGAAGCATGACACGCGAAACTCGAGAAGAAAAGCACGAAGCCTGAATATGGAGTGCATCCGTGGGTTGGCATTTGGGAGATTGGTGATGGAAATCAATGTACGTCGTCTCACAAATTCTTTGATGTCTGTCTTCCTTTTACATTTGAGGATAGGCATTTCGCGTCGACAGAACCGAAGCGTTCATAAAGATTGTTGCCGACCACCCCCACGGCCAACTGGTCGGCTGACCAACTCGAAAGAAGCCGTGGAAGAAATTCGAAGCTGAAACTTACTTGCCTATCAGTTATATTTCAACATTGAATGGTCGAGCTTGACGTGGTTATCAGGAATAATGGATTGACGATACTGGAGTTCGTTGGTGACGATGTGAGCGGAGGTGCTGGTAGGAAGGATATTGGTTGGCCAACCCGTGAGTTGATCCTACTCCCTACTTTGAGGACTTTGCCTAACCAGAGCTTATGGCCGTGATTAAGCTGTCAGTATCGACGCTATTTGAATGGGCAGCTTTTCTAATGCTGTGGAAAGTCCTCTAACCCACGATTTTCCTCCCCAAGTAGACATAATAACCGAGTCGTCAGGCGCAAGGATAAAGAAGTCAAGACCGTTTGAAGCCCGTTCGTTCCAAATAATCAGACCTGATTAGATTTCACGTTTGCGTAGTGCATATACATAGCCCAGTTGTATTCAATGCAGAATATCACTCCTCTCGTGTTACATGTTACTTGCAATGCTAAAACCCTACATCGTACTGGAGACGCGAAATGAGAAATGAGACATCATATCAGTAGCCAAAATGAACATATGGGACCCATATTAATAGACCTTGCTCCGTATCCCCGATTGTTTTTCGAATGCCTTGAATAGCGTGGTGTATAGCGTGCGCAGCACCAGTTGCGTGAAGTTCGTCAGGCTCCTCCTTTTCCACAAGATGCTTGTAGAAACCTTCTGCGACCACTGGGCCATACTTGTCTTTAATGGACCACATCGTCGCTACCACACTCCGATACCCTACTGCAAGCATTCCAGCCGCCAGGTGGACTGCCTCCTCCGAGAGCTTCTCGTCGCCAGTGCTCGTCTGACACGCCGACAAGAAAGCCAATTCGCGGTACGCAATCCTCTGGTTCATGATCTCTGCGAGCTCGAGCCGTCCGTCGTGTAAGTAGAAGCCGCTTTTGAGAGGGCTCACGACGTTCTGGCTCGCGTGGCAAGCAAAATGGATTGAACCATACGATTCCATCTCCGATTTCACTCGACTGACCGTTGCTGCTTCTCCCTCCAGGCTAAGACATTCTTCAATTTCTCTCCCAATTGTTTTAACGATGACGTTCATCTCTTCTGTGGTGCCTGAGATCCGAGGTTGTCCTGGTGTATTTGATTGGCTCACGATCAGGAGCTTGGACGATGGTGATAAGCTGGCCCCAACAGAGTCTTTCACCTTTTCCAGGAGAGCGCTAACGGTGGGTGTATACGACGATACCACAAAGTCTGAGACACAGGATCCAGGTGGAGGTGGGTCGGTTGGATGATAAATTCCAGCGGCGTGAAGTGGGAGGAATGCAAGGGGACCAGTTGGACACCACCATATACGAGGTGGTCGTAACCGAGCATGAACCTTTACAAATATTTCAATCAGAAAATATGCTATTGACCAAAAGAGAGAAAAAATCAAACTCACAGGATACGCCAGAGCGTCCAAAATAGGCCTCACAACGTTCAACCAAAGTATCTCAAGGATGAAATGGATTTCACTTTGTGTTTCGCTGCCAGAATCCCGCACTGGTCGCGGGCCACGATCTTCTTCACGCATGCGAACGGAACGCGCCGAAAGGAATTTGCGTAGACGCTCTCTGAGCGCAGTCGCCAGCTTGTGAGTGAAGTTTGGAAGAGGAATATGCATGGGCGCATTAGAGCCGGTGATGAGAGCCAGGCTATCGCAACGGGTTTCACACACGTTGACGAGAATGACAGCGCCGTCCAGTGGGAGATTTGAGAGAAGATATGAGGCTCGAGGGGGTCGAAGAAAGTCGTGGAACCTAGGAATCTGACGAATTTTCTCGAGCATTTGGCTCCATTCGTTGGAGAGCTTGAGGTGAATGTGAGCTTTCTCTTGTAAACTTATCCTTTGCAACATTGAACCACCCGTGTCAAAATTTTCCAATCCATGACGGGATCCTGAAGATTCCAACGCACTCGAAATCTTCAAGAACCTCTCGGCCAAGTGGTCATCATGTTCACGAAGATTATCAACAGATGTGCGGAGTTGATTGAGTTGGTTCCAGACGAGGCAGCGGCCTTGTTCAAGCCACTCAAGAACTTTTTCGAGCTCGCCCCGAGCGAAAGCAGCGGAGGCGGCAGTAGTAGTTAACCTTGAAATCTCAACGAGATCGGAGTGGCGTTGCTCGATGGTACGATGCATACCTGCAACTTGTGATATGAGGTCAACCGCAATACCAAATGCCTTCAAGGGGTCCGGTGGATCAAGTGCCATATAAAGCTCCCCCCATCCTCGAGTTTGTGACATGAAGTCAACTGCAATGCCGAATGCCTTCAAGGAGTCCGGTAGATCAAGTTCCCCACATCCCTGAGCTTGTGATACGAGGTCAACCACCATACCGAACGCCTTCAAGGAGTCAGGTAGGTCAAGTACCATAGAAAGTTGCCCCCATCGTCGAGCAGCGGCGAGACGAAGAGAAGGAGGTCCATGCGTTGATGTGGATTGTTGATAAATAGATTCCGCCTTCTTTGCATCATGGAAATCAATAGTACTCTGGAAGCGAATCGCATATGAAAGTCCAAGGTTATTCAGCCATCCTGTAAGCTGTGGGTGACCATTGGGAGTGAGTTGAACTGCTTGGCTCAGGAACGAGATTGCTTTTGAGATGTCGGACTGGTCGCTAGTGCGTTGGAAGCGACAGAGGAATGAATATCCAAGGTTATTCATGACTGATGGCATCTCAGGGTCTCCCTCCGGTGTGAGCTCGACAGCCCGCTGATGTAAAGAGATTGCCTCGGAAAGGTCTTGCATATCTCCACTGGACTCGAAGCGACGTATCAATGAAACTCCAAGGGTGCTCAGAGGCATTGCAATGTCAGGGTAGGCTTTGGGGGTCAGTTGAATGCCATGCTGCTGGGATGAGATGGCTTGTTTAATGTCGACGGGATTATGCGTGCGATCGAAGCGACACAGAAGGGACATTGCGAGGTGATTGAGCCATTTAAATCTTTCAGCATGATCGATGGGAGTGAGTTCAACAGCCCGTTGCTGGAAAGAAATAGCCTCTGAGATATCAACTAGATCGCCATTGCGTTCGAATCGATGCCTCAATGAAGTCCCAAGGTTGCTCAACTGTAATGGCAAGTGAGCATGTCCGTTGGGAGTGAGTTGAATTGCCCGTTGCTGACAAGAGATGGCTTCCGAGATGTCATTGAGATCGGCCGTGTATTGGGATCGACGCATAAATGAAAGTCCAAGGTTAGTTAGCCGTGAAGCAATTTTTAAGTCGTCATGAGGAGTAAGTTGAATGGCGCGCTGAAATAATGAAATGGCTTCAGTGATTTCAGGGACTTCACCAGTGTGTTTGAAGCGATACATGAATAAAAGTCCGAGACCGTTTAGCCATGATGGCAGGTCACTGTGATCATCAGGAGTGAGTTTGATTGCGCGCTGCTGCAAAGAGATAGCCTCGGAGATTTCCAGCATGTTGTTGGTGCGTTCGAAGCGACGTAGAAGTGACTGACTAAGGCTGTTCAGTCGAGATGGAAAGTGGGTGTGGCAATCAGGGGTCAGTTGGACCGCTCGCTGGTGTAAGGAGATGGCCGACGATATATCAGCGAGATTTCCAGTGCGTTCGAAGCTACGCATAAATGTGTGTCCAAGGTTATGTAACGCTGCTGGCATCTCAGCATGTCCATTCGGAGTAAGCTGTATGGCTTGTTGCTGCACAGCTATGGCTTCCAAGATGTCGTCGACATTACCAGTCTGTTCAGAGCGGTGCACGAGTGATAATCCGAGGGTACTTTTCCATCCTGGAATAGTGGCGTGGCCATTAGGAATAAGTTCAAGTGCGCGCCGCTGACAGGAGATGGCATCCGAAATGTCGAGCAGGTTGCCAGTTCGCGTGAAGCGACGCATGAGGGAAACCCCAAGGTTATTCACGTAACGTGGCATGTCGGCATCTCCATCAGGAGTGAGCTGAGCTGCCCTCTGATGTAAGGAGATTGCTTCAGAGATGTCGTGGGAATTACCAGTTCGTTCGAAGCGGCTCGTGAATGAAACTCCAAGGTTATTCAAAAGCATAGCCATATGGGCGTGACCGTCGGGGATTTGACTGGCTCGCTGGAATAAAGATATGGCTTCAGCGATGTCGAGAAGATCACCGGTGCGATTGAAGCGATGCAAGAATGAAGTTCCGAGGCTATTCACTCTTAATGGCATCTCAGCGTCAGCGTAAGGAGTCTGTTCAAGAGCACGCTGCTGCAAGGAAATGGCCTCTGAAATGTCGTTTAGATCACCATTGCGCAAGAAGCGCGATTCCAGTGAACTTCCAAGGTTAGCAAGTTGTACTGGCATGTCAGCATGCCCATCGGGGGTGAGTCGAATCCCTTGCTGATGATAGGATATGGCGTCCGATATATCAGCAAGTGCCCCCGTATATCCAAAGCGCAGTATAAATGAGGTTCCCAGGTTGGTGAATTGTCCTCCCATGTCGGCGTGGCCGTCGGGAGTGGACCGAATTGCCTGCTGCTGTGCAGAGATGGCCCCTGAGATGTCCCGGAGGTTTCCAGTGCAGCGGAAGCGATATCGAAGGCAAAGACCTAGGTGATTGAGCCGTACTCGTTCTTCATGATGGAAAGTAGGAGTGAGTTGAACAGCGAGTTGTAGAGTTAATACAGCTTTTTCAATATCAGGTAGATCGTCCGTGTCTTTGAAGCGATAGAACGATTCAAGTCCACGAGTGTCTAATTCCTTGGCTACATGGGTATAAATGTCAGATGTATTCAAAGTGCAGAGATATAAACACATACCAATCTGAAGCGATTCACCCAGACTGATTGCTTCTGACCTGACCGCCTCCTGAGGACCCTCCGCTAACGCAAACGATAGCTTCATTGTTGAAATAACCCCCTTAGGTGTGATGATCTTTTCTATCCCTGTCACAGGAATCAAGTGAGCGTCAAGTACCGCACAAATCCTGATGGCAGACTTACGCGCTCCGTGGCTCACTGACGCCAACGACAGTTCATCCTTTGTGAACCAAATGTCCGTAAGGTCTTCCCACTCTCCAAATGTAATCACAATTGCCAGTTCCTTGATACCCTCGGCTCTGCCACCAGAATAGCATCAGACATCTTTGGACAGGTTCTGTGCTGTTAACCACTTACAGTTCAGCGAGGGACATCTGTCTCCAAATATTAGGTGACTCCCTTTCTAACATCATGACCTTCCCCTCTTCTGCTTCGCCCCCAATAATGACAAGCCTCAGACTGACCGTCCTATCTGAGGCTGAGAGGTCGACGCCTTGCATGGCGCATTCGAGACGAAGATCTAGCGGACACGCTCGAGTTGTTATTTTTATTAGTGGGGGGTCTAAGCTCACTGGTGATATAGCGCTTGATACCATGTTGTTTGCCGAGCTGGTGACTGCCTATTTCAGGTGACTTGGAATGGTCTTCCTCCGACGCCAATATGCCAGACGCAGCTGTGAACCCATATGTCTATTGAGCTCCAGGTCCTTAAATCTTGATTACGCTTACCATTTGTATTCGCTAGGTTCACGATTTCCGTAGCGATCTCTCCTGTCTCATCAAGGTGTTCAGATTGCAGAACATCGGCTGTCGTCGTTGGGAGATGAGTTCCAGACGAAATTTTTTGGAGTTGTTATAAGAAAAAGTGTGGCCATAATTTAAAGAATAGCCTACATATTTTTCCACCTGGTTCTGAAGTCCGTGGACTGGAGTCGAAATTACCGCCGTAGATTTTGGTCACGATGGTGTGGAGACTGCAGCAAACAGAATGAATTCCTGCTCAAACTGCTTAAAGATTACTCACATGTATCCAATCAAGAAAGCAAAGAAAAACAATGCGTTTGTTGCATCATGTCCTGTAGAAGCCATCAGCAGCGAAGTAGCGACGCTAAAGGGAAGGTGGGGTTCGTGAACAGCTTCAAGGGGACACAGGGCCAGAAGTAGCCACACATTTCTCACGCCCTTCGGGCCACAAGGAGTCCCACCGGAAGAATCCGAGACACTACAGTCAAAACCTGAGAACCCCTAACCCGTGATATTCCATAAATTTTCTGACCCACCAACTTGGTGGACAGGTATTTCAATGGAAAAGCCCATAGGTCCGTAATGACCCATAATCCATACCCCTCTGTAAGCAAAACCCATAGGCACCCAATCTGGTTAGTAAGGCCCCGAAGGTAAACAAAAACGCTGGGCACTACAAAATCAAAATGAGTCTATCGATATGCAATCTGCTGTAAAGCTATTTTGTCGATTCTTCGTCCAGGAACTTATGTAAAACAACTTCAATGTAAACTATTCAAAACATAAATCTACATATATGGCAGATCTATGTACAATGACACAACGAGTGGAGCTATTTGACACCATTGGGATCACCCTTCCAAAAACTCTCTCGGACGATGCTGTCATCTTCTATTTGAAGAAGATCATCTTTCACTGGGACTGGGTGCCTCATACCGCACGATTTGTCCACTCAGTTACAGCGACCTGGCGGGACATGTGTGCGAAGAAAGCGACTGTAGGCGACGAGCAGCCGGTGTTGGGTGAAGATGATGATATGATGGAAGATACTGGTGATGCGGACATGGTGGATCAGGCTCTTTACGTAGCTGGCTTATGAGTTTCTGTAATTCTTGTCTCTTTTTTCCTGGTTTCGGTCCCGTTGACCCCACGTGGGTCCATTTGCGGTGTATTATTATTATACCTCTACTATTAAGCATATTCCCCCATTTCGCTTGCATTCCTTTTTACAGCCGTTCCCGATAATAATGACAATTGAAGCTATTTTTACCTGGCGAGGTCATGGCCGCTCTTTTGTGGGTTTCCTTTCTGGGAACGTATGGCAATTACACCTTGATAGCAATTTTCTGCTTCAATTCCCGCTTCGTCTGTTTCATAAATTAGCCCATTAGGCTCTTCTTTATCATAAATTTGTATTACCGAATTTACAGAACGTTCTTGGTTGTTGGTTGATCCAGCCAATAGAGAGCAGAAACAAATCCTGGGACGGGCCGGTTGGCCGCTTGAAAAGGCTTCCCGAAAAGGAAACGGTGGGGCAACGGCGGACATGACGTCACGAAAAATAAAGGAGCAAATGTCATTATTATCAGGAACGGCTGTAACGCTCTCGCTTTTGTCTTTCATTCACCTATGGCGATCGAACCTTTTGTTTTTGCCTACTCTTGGCATTCCCGCCTCTCTCCAAATTCTGCATTCCCTCCTCGATCATGGTGCAATGACCTGCCATTTTGTTGTTCTTTTTGTCATTTGATGCCACCCGCCTGAAATTCCATAAAGTCTCTCGAAATCACGATTCGTCCTCACCACTCCTTTCCTTTCTTTTCATCCTGTCGTCGTTCAAATAATCACTCTCAGCGGCTTTTCGATTATTACCGCTCTCGCAGGCGCCGTGAAGTTCAATCCTGCTCCTCACCTTACACCCTTTTGATGATCTTAGACTCAAGGACTATATTCGCCCAGTCGTGCCCAAACACAACGCCCCTCAGGCTCATCTTCGCTATCTAACGTGCACCGCTATTGGAGAACCTAGTGGACTTCCGATCCAAATCTCTGCAGCTGGCTACATTTTATTATCATTCATAACTAGGATTGTGTCTCTGGCATTCAGGAGTGGCCTTTTATGCTCTCGCGTTTCTTCCCACCGCTTGCGCTCTGAGTTGTAGTTGCATATTCGACATCAGCAAGCGATAGCAGAAGTTAGACGAGGCTCGAGCAGTGTGTCCATCGATCCTTTCCTCTCTTCCCCTCTTGCAGTGGCCGAAAATTGACGAAGAAGTAAATGCTGAGCAGTGATCGGTACGTCGTCCTCTCATATCATTTGTCTATTCACGATATTTAACATACTATTTCACTCTTGCAAGCAGCAAGGCCCATCCCGCCTTCTTGAAAGTGTACGCCTTCAAGTTTATCTACCCGTTCCTTTTAATCACTCAATGATACTGAAGGAACAATGCACCTGGTCTATTCTTCTGGACTGGTATGCCGCCAGTGAGAAGCATGTGAGACATTAGTTTCTCTTCCAATACAGTTCTCCGAGTTTTTCTCTATCTAGGAGGCCACTTCTTTCATGTCTGATTATTTGCACCAAGTAGTAAAATAATATTGATAATTTGTCGCCTCTCCTTCAACCATTTACGATTTTCTTCGAGATGCAGCAGATTATTGTCTTATAGTGTCAGAATTGCAAAGACTGGCTCAAGTTGGTGTTGTGAGGAGCGAGCCGCAGGCTCGGCGACGAACAACGCACCTCACAAAATAATGCACAGTGAACCTTTTTAGAACTACTGGTAATATATCTCCCCTTGGAGAAATGCTGGTCCAGGCAGTGGCATCATTGTTCGATTGCAAAGCTTAATATCAAAACTGAACAGGCGTCAAGATGATCACTAAATAACAGAACATACCGGATAGCGAATGTCGAAGCGCCGAAGCGAAGCGAGGCGGATGTCTTGTTATTAATTAACAATTCTGATCACTTATCATCAACTACAGAAATCAACCTACCAGCTTCTAATATGCATAGACGCCCAAATGCTACTGCAGACGCGCCGCATTGCATCACCTTATTTAAGCGGCTACTCATGTATAATCAACGCGACTAACGTAAACGAATGCAGCAATCAAAAATCAACCGCAGCCTAAGAAAACCTCACCAGAATCACCATTGGACGAATGCACTACATTCAGAAGCAAAAAAGAACAATCTGCATGGCGATTAACACCATCTCGATATTAACATTCGGAACTGCAGGTAGGTTGTGCGGGCATAGGTATCGTCATGCATCATGAAGGCTCTCCAACGCAGGTAGATGATGATGGAAAGCAAGAACCAACGCATTGACAAGGTTGAATTCTAGGCGTACACAAGCCAAAGATAAGCGGAACCATTCCGAATGACATCCAGGGAACACAATATCTAATATATTTATCCCTTCAACTAAAGTGTAGGAGGCTATCGAGCCCTTGGAATGGATTCCGGAGAGAAGCACCTCGTATGCGATTTCCACTACTCGAGTAGGAAGGTTTTCTCAAGGAGACGTGCTTGAGAACATGGATCGTTGCATAAGGAGAAGGCTACAGGGTTCAACTTCTCTTGAATACCCTCAATTTCCCTCCCAGGGGCAGTATCACCATGAACGTTCATACTCACAGAGATGAACTTTGCCCGCGAGGGTGAGGCATCATGCCAGCCAGTGATCACATTACTACACTCCATCTCAACTCAAACTCTCACCAATTTACAAGCGCAATTCTGTAGCGGGAATGAAAGGGTGCCTTTCTCGAGTATATCAAATTCTAACATGTAATTCGTCACGGGGATTATGGGAACACATTCCGTATAATCTACCATAATCGAGACACAATGGTCTTCTCCCTCTGATTTTCGACAAACGATGTGCCAATTCGGACGTTCAGCTGACCTCGTTGATCACACCCGCGATATGAAATATAACATGACAGATTCTAGTGAAGCCGTCTTACGGTTATATGTCAATGAATCTGATGGCGGGAGTGGAAATGGATTCCAAAAAAAGGGGTAGAGGGCCGCTACGAGTGACAGTACTCGGGTGGAGAAAGGATCTTATCTGATCAGGGCCGTGGAGATGATAATACCGCCGGCAAGCCGAAGACACAAATACATAAGGGCAGGTCCGTCCTGCTGGCACACGATTCTGTTACCACCTGCTTCGCATCTGTC